>Ga0307514_10000273_pt1 | contig 132954 bp, 121 predicted proteins | sample 16_EM_MG_FD_203088 | JGI IMG/M metagenome (GOLD analysis project Ga0307514, IMG submission 203088) | Populus trichocarpa ectomycorrhiza microbial communities from riparian zone in the Pacific Northwest, United States - 16_EM | ecosystem: Host-associated > Plants > Roots > Unclassified...
TCACGGGCTGTCGAATCAAGCCATCGGGCTCAAGTTAGTCACCATCCAGCTGCGACTGGTCACGGAGAAACTCACACGCTGTCGAATCAAGCCATCGGGCTCAAGTTAGTCACCATCCAGCTGCGACTGGTCACGGAGAAACTCACTAGCTATCGAATCAAGCCATCGGGCTCAAGTTAGTCACCATCCAGCTGCGACCGGTCACGGAGAAACTCACCGACTGTCGAATCAAGCCATCGGGCTCAAGTTAGTCACCATCCAGCTGCGACCGGTCACGGAGAAACTCACTAGCTGTCAAATCAAGCCGTTGGGCTAATTTTAGTCACTGTCCAGCTCAGCCCAGACGGGTAGAACTCACTTGCTGCCGAATCAAGCCATCGTGCTGATGTCAGGCACGCATCATATGTAGCAAACTATCGATGGTGACTCACATCCTTATGATTAACTACGTGAGTGTGACTTGGTCATGAAGCATTGCAAAGTTCAATATTTGAGAATATGCTCACTGGCTATTGTGGTTTTGAACCGTCCGCCTCCGGTCAGACGTACGTATCACATCGGGATTCCTTTGAGGGATACTTACCGACTGCAGCATGTCGCAATTAGTTACGATTAACGACACCTTCTCATGGTTCCAAGGAGTCTCAGAAAAGTCTACCCTCTTACGAACCATACCCCAGCGTCTAGGTTAATCACACTTGCTCTGCTAGGTGGCGATACTTTGTGCAATACTCACTTGCTATTCAACGCAATGCACGCCCATGACTCTGGTTAGCAATACAATATCGAATCACGGAATATTCGTACAGAAACTCACCTGCTATAGAAGCAAATGATAGTCAGTCGGTTAGTTATAATTGCCACGTGCAATAGTTGGCGGCTTACTCACTATTGCGTTCGGCACGCATCATTAATTAGCAACGCATTCTTACCACGTAGAACCAGTTACAACTTACAGACTATTGAATCAAGTCATTGATAGTCGTCAACCTTCCACCACCCGAAGAATGAACAGATTGAAGAAACTGACCGGCTGTCATATGCATTGCGTGAGCCTCACGTCAACTATTTATACCGTGGCTGTGACGATATGCAGATGGTGAGGAGCAAACATACAACTTCTTAAGTGACAGTGTAAGTGCTGTCACATTACTACGATCTGGTATTCTGCTCTGGGCTCCCTGTTCCACTAGCAGCTTAACAATGACCTCATCCTCCCTCTCTACCGCATAGTGCAGCGCTGTTCTCCCCGAATTGTCCTTAGCGTCCTTGTCAACATTGAGGCCAAGGATCAGTCGAGTAGCCCCCGGGAGCCCTTTCTGCACTGAAATCATCAATGGCATCTTCCGTTCGGCATGAGGATCGTCCTGTGTACACGTCAGCAATAATGCATCTGCAACCTGAGATAGCTTCAGTTCTGCAGCAGCGTTAAGCGTATTGTATTGGATGCTCTCAGAGGCTGTTTGTTGCTCGTTAATAGGGATTATTTTTCCATGGTTGGGGCCAACGCAAAGGGCGATAAAATTTCCAAAACAGTATGATGCTTGATGGTTAGTCAACTGTCGAACCAGTGTGGTGACAAGTTCTGGGACGCTATTGTCCTGGTCCCAGCGGTCTCGGTCTTCGGTGATATAGCGAAGTGCATATTCGATCAATGTCCACTCATTCAGATATTCAGCATAGGCTCGAAAGTCTTTCGGACTCCACTCCTCGGCTTTTGAGAACATATCTCGCAACATGCGGCTCGTGAAGCAAAGCATGAGATATTGAATAAGCGGAGTTGTTATCGCTCTGTTGGACGCTTCATCGCTTATCTCAAACATTAATTTCGACGCATTTGGGATTCTCCGGATCAAAAACTCGCGAGCAGTTTGGTGCATAAGTTGAACCGTTCCATCTCCTGCACAAGATATCAATGTTGTGATGCAATGGCATATCTAAAGACATACCTTTGGTTTCCAAAAAGTTGCCTCCGCAATGCTCAATTCGCCTCACGATTGCGCTTGTTCTGTTTTCTTGAAATTCGTCGGAATTGTTGTGATCATCTCGTATAGCAATGGCATCGCGTAGTTCTTCAACTGTAATAGGTCGAAGTGCGAAAAGAATAAATCGGAACAGCCTTATTCCGTCTTGAATGTCTGGAGGATATCCGTTCTCCAGTCTCCGAAACATAAGGATGTAGAGTTCCTCCAGCTCTCTAGGAAGGCTTTTTAGACGATCAAAGACTTCAGCATTTGTACCGCCAGTAGCATAAGGGAGTAGTTCCTTTTTAATTAATGCCACCCATATGAATACACCTTGGGCATTTTCGGCGATATAATTCGTGGCATCCCTAAGGGTTTTTTCGTTTAAGCCGAGATCTCTTTTGAGGAAATTGTCTGCAAATCTGCAAATATCGCCCCTATTCTCATCTTGGATTCGTATCACTTGGTGTTCATCAATGTGGTCTTTGAGACCGACAAGAGGTCGGCTAGCGAGGAATACTTTTATGTTGCAAGGATTTGCCTTCGAGCAAAGGTCGCAGAGCAGGTCGATGATAGAATATCTATCACCTTCCTCAGACTCATCCATGGCGTCCAGAATGAGGTAGAGAGGTTTGGCGGAGGGATGCTTCGCAAAAGAGCACAAAACTTTTTTCAGCAAGTCGTAAGGCCATTCGGAGAGGTTGCGATGTTGAATGTCCCGGAATTTCGGTTGAAAATGAAAAAAAGTTGACTCGTCTTGCTCCAGTATATTGTACAAAATTGACCGAAGCATATTGACATGAGTATGTTCCAATTTGGTTCCACGCAAGGTGTAGAAGTACCGGGCCACAGTACTTGAACTGGCATTTGGCTCCTTCTGGACAAGGTTTTTCTCGAAATATTTTGCTAAGGTGCTTTTGCCGCTCCCTGGCTTCCCTTCGATGTATAGAAGGCTGGAAGTCTTCGACTCCGACCATTTCTTGTATTTCGGGTGTGCCCAGAGCCACTCCAACGAGCCGTGATGCTCGTCCGAAATTTTGTCATATCGTGTATCGTCATGTTGAAGTAAACGAAGGCACGCTGGGTTAGTTAGTTATGATCTAGACGTGAGGGTGGGAACATGTAAACCCTGTCGTTCCTTGTCGTATTCGATGCAGACTACTCTATCAGACATATTCCCGAATGAGATGTGTCGGCAGGTTAGAAGAGCTGTAATCTCCGGTACTGCCTCAATAATAAACTCGACGAAGCAATCAATAACAGGTTCCCACAAGCCATCGACTATGATCGACAACTTGATAATCCCCGCTTGCTTGAGGGCACCTGCTAAAGCGGCGATAAGCTCAACATCCGTCGCATCATCAAGCATGTTCTTGATTATTTTGTCCAGCGGATCATCCTTTCGGAAATCCTGCGAGCGTCGCTGAAAATGACTGCTTACTAGGGTGTTAACAAAAGTAGCTGCGATAGAGTTGGCCTTTCCAGTACTTGAACAGCGGATAATCTGAGAAAGTAGTGTGTGGGTGAGATTGGTCGAGGGAGCCCTTGTTGCGGACGAGCAGAAAAAGTACAACACAGGACCATTCGCCCCAGAGGCCTTCTCCTGGTCGATAATGTGCGAGCAAACCTCTGTCGACCCATGGCCGAGTGGCGCGGATAACAGTAGCATCCGCGGGGCGTCAGCTGATTCCCATTGCGTAAAGTCGATGTTCTTGGAGATCCAAAAATTCCCCGGCTTGTTCCGGTTGAACGGCAAGATCGCGGATCGGTATTCGTCCTGGTCGATAACCGACAACTGCTCGGAGAGAATATCCCAATCAATCGTTTGAACTGGATGCGGTTAGTTATGAGAATCATATTATATCTTATTAGAGCAAGATTATTACCTAATCTTTCCAAGTCTCCTTGGGCTCGAACGTGAACCGGAGGGTGACGTTGGGTGGAGTGGTAGTGAATATCTCCTGAATATTGGTGTGTTAGTTAAAGGTGTTGCCCTATCGCAAAACAGAAGATTAGCGCACCAAATCTTACTGGCCCACTAATATTGAATTCATTGTGCATGGCTTCATCGTAGGTACTAGAGTCGTTTACAGTATTGTTGCTGTCCGTCGTTGCCGTGTTTCCGCTGTTGCTTATGTTGCATCCGGCAATAGCGTCCAATGGCCGATTTGTCAGCCCACTCTGGGGCGGATCCGGCTGCTTGTCTTTTTTTCTTCCTTGTCCGAAAAAAGACATCTTGAAATTTGGCAGAAATTGTCGAATATAGTCAAGCACAAAAGATATATTGTGATTCGGGTAGTTAGGAGCGCAAAAATGAGATCTGGTGGGTTGCGCGGGTTGTTATTCTATCGTTGCGTAGTGGGGCATCAACGGGGAAGGTAGGTCAAACATGTGGATTCGGATTATTGGACATTTTGAATCTGACTGGATCGCACCAACTAATTTTTCGGCGGTAATCCTACATTCACGCATGAGTCCATTCTCCAATGGCAGCTTCGTCTTTGGGGCTTGGCTGCGCTCCGTCACCCAACATTTATCCTCTTGCATGAGCGAATGCTTGTGTTACATGGATTATACACCAACAGTGCAAGCCCTTTTCGTCATCATGCAATGCAGCTGTAGAGTGGTGGTGTGATAACAATGTGTTCATGTGAAGCACTCATGCATGCCCCCCACCAGGTTTTTAGCTAGCTACAGTATTCTACTGGATCCGGGATTGTAGAGTACGTACTAAATATGTAGGTTGATGCATGAGGCCAGCCCACGTGCGCATCATTATCCGGTCCATTCCGGTTTTTGTCACAAATCTTAGCGAGATTACGTATATTCGGATAATAGGCAAATGAAAATTGCAGTGCCTGTGAGACAACACGCTCAACGCCAATTTTGAAAGTGTCATATTGAGTGGACGGATCCATCTTTTTGTAGCTCGTACAGCTTACATACCTAACTTCAACATCCGTTGTATTCACCTTGTTAAAAGTCGCATGGCACATTTGCAAACCGGAGGCTAAATTAACAGCGGGGTCGTACACCAGCTATGTATGTGATTGGGCAACAATCACATTTTCATTTCTCACTGACCTGAGCGATCAGATCGCCAGTGACATCGGCCTGCCAGCACATATGATCCGATGATCGAAAATCATGCATTGTATTGGAGTGTGATACCAGGATTCCGATTCGTTTAAAACTAATAGATAGGAATAGAGCTCGCTTAGAGGTGTGCATTGCAGCATGCATGCCCTAGTCCGATGTGAAAAGATACTTATCGTATTTTGAACTTGCAAAAAGTATCCCAAATTTTCTATGATGCAATCGTGTTAGAGTCTTGTGTTGAATAATGGTTGGCGCGTCGCATCCGATTAAACTGGGCCTGAACTCAAATCCATAACCCCCCACCCAAATAAGTCCACAAGTTTGGTTCTGATCATGGTGTCTTATACACGAATTGTGCATAACTATGCCCTTTATCACCTCCCGGTCTCAGTTGAACGATATCTCTAATATTGGGTGAGTGGTTCTTGGATAACAAAGTTTTGGTGCATTTTTGTAGAGGTATAAAATGAATATTAGCAATATCGTAAATCGAGGACAAGGAAGCAAAAGAAGGCCCATTTATATATGTTTTCTGTATAGAAAACTTTGTGATTGGAACAAAACTCACTAACATAATTAGACTTGTATTGATTGAGGTAGCGAGCGAAAGGTTTCTGCTTAGCTACCAACATCTTTGCTTTGACTACAGCGACAGGACAGATAGACTTAGTTATTGCAAGCTAGCTACCAGATATTGTTAAAGGAAAAATATAGAGGAGAGACTCGGTACATAGAGAGATGCATCTTTTGTGCGCGCGAAGATAACGTCTCTTCCCTTGAAATTATTGAGTCCATACAAGTTCATAGACTGCAATCTTAGTCTAAGATCTCATGCACATATTGATCTTCATTTCGCAGTCACCCTTGCATTTCCGTTACCCTCTTATTGTGAGATTGAAGGCGGAGCCAAGTGCTCAAGCGACTAGCATTGGGAAAACCGCGCCACTCAGCTTAGTACCGGTGAGTATGAACCCGAATCAAAAATCATCGACAGCCAGCTCAATGGTCCGGGGAGACTAAAGTCTTTCAGGGCCCGACATCACCGTATCGTCCTGGGTTTCATTTCTGCGGCCTGGTCCGTCCAGGGCTGAATGCTCGAACTCTACGGCCCCGTACGGGTATGTATAGGGGACGGGTAGCTACCAGAAGTGTGAATCCAGTGCCAACACCGGTATTAGGATTTAAAATTGGCACTGGTGGGTGTTGTGATGCTGGTGGTGAGCCTTAAATTTCTCGCGAAACTGCCAGTGGTAGGCCTTAAAACATGCAAGTGTCGGTGCTGTGATGTTGGGGATAAACATGCATACGAAAAATAGAATGTTCTAGTCCAGTCACGGAGGATGTCCCTCCGCGGAGAGACCGGTCCATTCACGGAGTCCCACCCTCCGTGACTGGACTGGTTCTTTCGCAGAGTGTACCCCTGCACCCCACCTCCGTGAATGGACCAGTCCATCCACGGAGTGTACACTCGGTGAATACTCTGCACGCATATATGCTCACGCATGTATGCGTACTCAGCTGGCCATATCCAGCTGAATTTAATCAACGCAACTACGTGCATTCAGCCCAGCGCAACTATGTACCTTCAGCCCATCGAAATGATGGAGTTCAATGCACAAACAATGGTGTTTCTTTCAGCGCCATATGGTTCTTTCAATCTTAAACAGAAGACAACACCACCTGGACGCAGTCACAATCAAAAGCGACTTCCGGCAAATACACAGCGAGAGGCAACAGCGCAGAGATACTCCACTTCTTTTCATGATATCAACAAGAGCGCAGAGGAAAATGATGAAAGTGATTTTGACAGAATTGGATATTGAGGAAGGAGAGGATCATGAGTACAAGGATGTAGACGAGAAGGAGGAGGAGGAGGAAGAAGAGGACGATGTAGAGGAATAGGGCAACGAGGAAGAAGAGCTGGTTTCAAGTCAGGATATGGAGCACAGTGCAATTGTAGTTGCACCACGACGTTGAGTGTAATTGGCACTTTGTATGTATGCTCCGCGAATGAACCAGTCCAGTCACGGAGGTGGGGTGCAGGGGTATACTCCGCGAATGAACCGGTCTCTCCGTGGAGGGACATCCTCCGTGACTGGACTAGAACATAGAATAAATAACATGATTTCTATCTCTTTTCATAGTCGAATCTGTATGTCATGGAGACTACGGGCCCTGTACGGGTCTAGTCTGAAGATATTTTACCCTGGTCTCAAGCGGTCTAGATTTCTGTGCACGGTGATTTACAATCCCGTCAGGGGCAGTTACTTGCCTGGACCAGACGGACTATTGAGATGCCTGATCATCGATGCATTCGTCCTATGAGGTCTGTGGGTTTCCGTCCGATCTCAACATGTTCTATACATTTCTATACAATGCTATACATACTTTCACGTTCAGATCTCCGATTTATAGTATCACCAAGATTATTGTGTGGCATTAGTTTTAGCCAAACAAAACGGCGAAAACTTAACGAAAATCGATCGTACGCCGCAACAGCTCTCTGAGTATTAATGACATCATAAACCTGAGAGCTAGAGATGAATTATGTATAGAAAGCGTTGAGATCGGGCCAAAACTTGTGAATATTTTAAGCAGGCGATTTTTGACTTGGTTACCTAGAAGAATCATACAAGGTTCATCTTATGGGCGTTTACCCTACTAAATTCAATATGTTCTCATTTCCATGCTTTTTTCACAATTCTATGATAGCAGTCGACAGAATTGTTGAACGGATTTTCAGTGCAGTCATCACATAGTGTTGGGTTAGGGTTGAGTGGAAGAGCCGCAAACACTTTATCTCTTATATCCGTAGAATTTAGATCATTGAGAAGTCAATATACGCTTCACCAATTTGGCACCATTAGTCGCCGTACACTTCATTCCTCACCTGGATTTGGTCCAACAAGACTAGCGTTAATCACTCCCAGGATCATGGACATTAGAGTCGACAACATGGCAAGCATGAAGTTCAACGCTTGGAATAGTAAGGAGACAACTGTAGCTTTAGATGTGTGATTTGGAGGTGTCTCCTACTTTATTATATTAGTTTGGCGAATTGATAAGTAAGCTGAATTTCTCAACAAATCTGTGGAAATTGAAGTCAACAATGGGTCTTTGGCCGATGTTGATTCTGCATTGTTTTATAGCCACAATAAAGTGAACAAATAGTGACAGCAAACCACAAATTGTTACGAATGTGATGACATATTGATATATATGAATCCCGAAACACGTATTGAACACTACACCATACGCTCAATTCCAACACCTACTCTAGTACGACGTCTTATATACCTATCGCATAGTGTAACATAGTTCCCCTTCCCCGCCTCTCTAACGAAAGAAAATTACAATAACGTATCCCGCATTTCACCCACATCATCACCACCCACTTACCGCTCAATATCCGCATCCTGTGTATATCTCTTTACACAACTCCTCCGGCTCCAAATCACCTAATCTCTGTGCCGTCGAATTTTACCGTTGTACCTGTGTCTGTGAACCCCTAGGTATCCAATATCGTCCGCAATTCCGCATTTGAACGACTGACTTCTAAAGAACACGCACAGAATTGAAATGAGCAGGAAGAAATGGAAACCAAGAACACCAGTCAAGATCCATAGGCCGCGGGACTGTCGAGGAATTGTATATGACTGGAAGAGACGCATTGTCGCATTTCCAGCCACGTCACAAAAGTCCAGGTAGTGAATATAGTGAGCGATGAACAACGCCATTGACACCGTTTCCCAAGCCAATGAAAGCTGTCGCGTATCTATCAGTGCCCTTAGGAAGAGAGTTTCCACGAATGGATTGAAAATATTATTGATTTCCGCGATAGCACCAATATATGAGCCATTGGTTATTGTAGTTTGTATGTGGACATCTTCAAAACTACGCCGGTGCTGGAATGATGGAAGTGCTAAGATGCCGCGCTCTTGGTTCGACCTTGTATTCGGCCCATCCACTCCAAATTGCTTTTGCACAGCGCCTGTTCCATGCCTTACAGTACGCCAAAATATTCCATTCGTGGGGTCCCACTCTGCAACTCGCTCCCCTTGACCAGCCATTAGTTTTGGCTCAGTATAATTGTGAGTCGTCTCGACCTCAATGTCTCCTGATCCTCACCCGGAATAAGTGGTGCAAAGACTGTGCATTATATGTGTCCGTCGGCCAAGACCGCTGCTGAATGCGTCCACTGGCGCAAAAGTCTGATTGGTCCATTCCGTGCCGTCATAAGACTCGCCAACCAAATGCTGCGGACTGTGATCGACCAAATTTGTAATGTTGGCCATTTCCCACGCATACAAGACCGACACGAGTATCCACTGAGAAGTTGGCACACCACCAGCGCCCGCAAGAGAACCGACCAAACAAAAATTCATACGTGTAGCGCTGAAGGTACAATTTTCTACCCCAGAAAAGTAAATGTCGCCTTTGTCGAACAGTGTCTAAGAGCTCTGAGAAAACAGCTGGTGGCTATAACTACCAGCCTTCACACTGTCAAACTGCCCAGAAAACTGAATCAATGCAGCAGTTTTGTCGTAAATTTGTATCGCTGATGAGAGAAATTTAGGAGCAAAGCAGATGGTTTGTGTATTCAATACTCGCGCCGGTCCACGATAGGATGCTATAGTTGCTCGTTCGGCTTCTCGCAAAGGAAACAGCGCTCTAGTCAGGTTTCTGGAGTCCACCAGTCCACCAGCAGATTTGTTGTGATTGATAATGATCCGGTCAGTGGCAAGTTCTGCGAAGACCGGGTATTGAATTGGCGAAGCCGTGAATAAGTTGCGGAATTCTTCCCTTCCGCTCATGGGTACGTTCTCGGGAAAGGTGAAATTGAGTTCCCTCACAGTATCCTGTGCAGGCCGAAGAACGAAGGCCTCAAATTGGGAAAGAATTATTGTTGATGCAAATTGTGTGAGTACTCCTGCCAAAGCGAAAAGCATCACCACTAATAATCCAAGGGGATATTTCCCCATATTGGCTCTCAAAATGTATGGCACCGCTATATACAAGGGCCCAGCATTGGCGTATTGATAAATTGACATCATTCCAATATTATCCTCCGGAATCTGATCATATTCAAGAGCCAAAGACGCCAGACAAAGGCATACGAGTAGCACCTGTGCTCCAATGCAAGTGCGCACTACCTCCGTACAGATAGTGACAAAGCGGGTCGTCCAGTCTTGATAGATGATTTCCGTCTATAGACATTGTTGAGAAGACATGATTTCAACAGTGTTACAGTGCCTCCAGAATAGTACTAATAGAACCGTTACAAGTGCTATAACCAAAGTTCCCCCAGATAGTACCAGTGCGTTGAATATGCCGAAGCGCTTCTGGAATCGGGTATAAGGAGCCTCCAAGAGACATCCTCTCTCTGCATGGGCAACGGTAATGGTTAGTCGTTGTATCTCGTTAGACTGTATGAGCTTACTAGACACGACTCAGGCTCGTTGCTTTGCGAGCGCCGGACTTTATGTTATTCAAGGTGAAGAGATACAGACCGGCTAACTTTGCGATGTAAAGTCTCAAGCCTTGCTCGTTCGATTGTGAGATTGGTAGGATATAACCGCGCTCGCGTAGGAGACTTCGGTTTTGCCGCTGAACTTAGTGCGGCTGAAATTGTGGGTGTCGCGTAACATACCCCTGGAAACTAGTAATACCTTGCATTTTGTGGCTGGATATGATGTTTTACTGCAAGTAGAATATCAATAGCCGTACTTAGCGGGAACTATGATTCCTTGCTCGAGAAGTAGTGTCAAAGGTAATATTTAGTAGCATTAAAATCATGTACAAGTAATAGAGAAGTAGGCACTGTAGAGTGAATAATAACCCTACTATATATCAGACGACCTGGACACGATATTCGAAAACACGAAAATTCACCCTGCCGAAATATCGTAAGCTTTTGTTTGTACGTTATGTTTTAATCATACTGCATTCACTCTATCTTGAGTATGACCGTGCCCACTTCCCCTCCCACTCCGGATGGCTAGGTGGGGAGCTTCCCTCCTTCTACCTTTCTTACCCTGAAACGAAAGCACACAAAAACAAAAGAAAAGAAAGCGAAAGACTGCTAGCTACACTCTGCTCAGCGGAATATACACGCCCGAAGGACCCAGAGGCGAGTTACCGCCAGTTCGCCCTAACTTTGAGAGAGAACTAGCAGAAGTATGGAAACATATTATCGGGGTACCGTGCAATCTCCACACGTGTTCACTTGTGAATAAATGTACTTTACTAGTACATATCAAAAGTTCCCGGACATCCCATTTCAAGCAATAGTCCCAAACACTGTTTACGGTACCAAGTGCATTTGGTCACGGTCGTCAGATTGTGGATATATCGCACGGTCTCATTTTGTTTTTATGGCGGGTAGTCTGATCTAATCAATCTAGACACTGTCCCGGAACTTTTGATTGGTTGGCATTAACTCGGTCGGGGCTCCGAAACGACACTAGGGATAAACTCGGAGGGAGCAAAACGGAAGCGATGAAGGCTGAATGTTTAGTTACATTCTTAGGCTGAAGAAATGTTACTGTTACTAGGACTTTACCTCTCGGGATTTTGATCAAAGGCATCGATGATTTGACCAAGGTTCTCGCGCTATAGGCTAGATAACCACAGGCCAGGCAAGGTACGATGCGCCTTTCTTATATATATATGAATATCTTACTCTCGCTTTGCTCAATAGACAATTCAACATCTTTAATCGTAGATTACTCTCGTTAACTCCCCACCTTTAAGAACCGAGATCGCGTTGTATATGCATTTGATCGGGAAAACCTGGCATATAAGCGAGTGGTGCTAGTGTGTAGTTTAGTGGCGTATTGATATGATAACATATCAGATGATTAGCCCTCCGCCCCCAACTGCTAGCCCGGAATCCACCCACTGCATCTTAGTAGCTCACCCGCCAGCCAGATAGCTTAGGAATGTGTACCCAAGCACGTGTAAAGTGTGGCAGGAGCAGATTCATTCTTGCCCAGTATGCTTGAGTTATAGTATCCGAATCAGGGAACAGGCGTAGAAATGGTTCCTGCCCCCGTTAGTCCGTGCAAGACTCGAATCTTTGTACAATCCAGGGCTTCACTTGAAATGTACTACGGTACCTAGTATTTGCTTCTCAAAGAGCACAGCTCAGCTAGGGAGTCAGTAGTTTACTAGCGGAGCTTGCAATTACATTCGGTGAAGGGTTAACCCAACAATAGCACCGCTTAGAGCTCCACATAATTACAGAAGATTACATTTATATACGTGAGTAGCTATATCACTGCATCCGTAATCATGGCAGCTATAGGCCTGTTGGGGCAAATTGTCCGTTCGGGTATATTCCGATCACTCAATCATGAGGCTATCACTCGTGTTGCACATATACCCGGTGTTGAATAGTAGAGATAGAGGAGCTTGATTGTGTCCTATCTAAGAGGGCCACAAGGCCATATATATGGTCATACAAGTGCGAATGCGTACGTTCTCATCTATGTGTAGATCTGGCTGAATGCCATCAGCCCGACCGCAATCTCCCAGCCTCCCATACGAGCCACCATCTCCGGCCATACGAACGCTGAGATCTATTTATGCAACTCCCGGATCGTGAGTCTCTGCCTCTATTTGATGGACGTTAAGTGAATGATGGTTTATAAAGAACATGGAAGCTTGTGTGACAATATGCATATGGCTTGTATTAGGATTACGGTGGTGCGTCTCATGCGAGACGAGTGCTAATTACGCATATGGGGGCCTGTACATATACAGGCCTTAAGCCCTCAAGAGATCAATCAAGTCAATCAATCACCCAAAGTAACAACCCAACTCCCAAGAGAACCCGTCAGGTATTTCATTAAAGGTTTGTAATACCTAGGGCAAATAGTTCGAGATTTCGCTGCCCGATAAGTGATAGTCCAGAATAGGAGGAGCCACCAGATAGACGAGACGGACAATTGCCATCGCTGTAGGGCAGTCGTACTCAGCCTTGTGGAATTTAGACTGTAGGCTCTTCCACTGTGTCTCACTCAACAACTCTTTCTCCAACCCTCCCCATATTTTTTACCTCTCAGCTGGCCAGCCTTATCATATGACTCTCAACCCGCGTCGCCGGTTTCTTCTTGACATTAGTCTCTTCACCCCTCTGGACATCTGAAGCATCGGCTCTTTCGACATTTCAGTTTTTATTGCCGTGTTCAAATACAGTTTGCGATGTGTATTTAACATCCCTTTTCTTTCAAAGATCGTAGCAACTTCACTAAGAACTGACGCAATTCCGTCACTGTTAACGTCATACCTATTTAAACGCTAAACCCCATAAGTCCTCTCAACATACATTACCTTCTACTCTCCACATTACGTCTCCTCACCCTACAATACTTCTATTTCCGCCTCTCATCCTCGACTTCTTTTAGTACCAACCTTTGCAATTGCAATTATTTCTATTAGAACCAGAACTCTCATCGCCGCCTGCATCGTGATCACTTCGAGCCGTTTGATTGAAGCTCTTCAGCCACCTGAGAATGCTGAACAGTATCTCCGTCAGCTGAGGTTGCGGTATTTCCCGGAATCTTCAGTTGGGCGGAATATTGAAAATTCAGAATTGATAGCTCCGTCGCATCTCCGGACAAAATTAAAATACATAGGGAACACGGCGTAAGAAGTAGGTGAGGAATATAAGTGAAAGGGATATTATACGCATAAGAATGAGAAAGAGAGAAAGAGAGTGATGAACTGGATTTGTAACCGCACCACGATCAGATGCATGCTTACGACAGACATGCGTTGCTCGAGGGCATAGTTATCTCTCGGATCTGTTCAGCAGGACAGGTTCCATCTCATGCGAGGTGGCAAGGTTAGGGTTTAAACCAATCTCAGCGTTTTATTGGTTGGAATCATACAGCCGAGTCAGAAACTGTGAACATGAGCGAATGCGTCATCTGCGGATAGAATACCTTTTCCAGTGTGTCTCTAGACTGACTATGTAGCATTATTAGTCCACCAAAACATCATCTAGCTTGATATTACTAATGCCGGTTTAGATTCGTATGAAAGTAGCCAGCGCTGGTACTCCAAAGGGATCCGAAGTGTGAGATGATTTTTCTCGTGCCTAGACAAAGGTTGATGTGGGGCGTGCCTGATGAGCCGCAGACTCGGAAGCTAGGAAGCGAGGTACGAGCTAGCATGCATCGGAGAGCGCAGGCGCTCCTCGCCCACGGCATCGCAACCGAGATTCACTGGGTCCCGGGACACTCCGGCATCCCTGGAAACGAAGAGGCGGACCGTCAGGCAAACCTGGCCCGAGACGCCAACGGAGACACGGTGATAGAGCGGCCATACACCTCGGCCTCGAATAGAGCTAGACGAATCTCCGAGGGAAGGTCAGCAGCCAAGGCAAAGTGGGAGGCCGACAAGTGCAGCAAGCACTTCAGCTACAGACTCAAGGGCAAGACGGGGACCAAGAGACCTGTCCCGATGACAAGCGTGAAGTCGCTGGCTACCAGGTTCTACAGACTAAAGTGCGGGCATGCACCCACTGGAGTCTACCAAAAACGGTTCGGCCACCGAGAGGACGACAAATGCTGGTGGTGCGGCGGCGGAGGCAGGACAGCGGCCCAGACGCGGGAACACCTCTTCCGCCACTGCAGCCGGTGGAGAGACCAGCAACAGACACTATGGAAGGCAGTGGGAAAAGCGACGGGCTGGAAAGCGGGCAGATGCAGACACGTGCAGATCTCTGAGCTGTTTTCCGTGGAAGAGTGCGACCAAGCGGTGATGGACTTCCTGGCGGCTACTGAAGTCGGGAAGTTCACGCCCAAGTGAATGGAGGGATGGAGCGGGCATGGAGGCGGACTCAGGTGCGGGGAGCGGCGGCAGTGGGCTTATATCTTCTCTTTTCTTTTCTGGTTTGGTCTATCTTTTAGTTTTTTCATTTGTCAGGGGGGATGAAGGGTAGCGGGGGGGGAGCTCCGCCATCTAGCCGGCTCGCCCGGAGGCGGAGGGGATATTGGGTCCTGTCATACTCTAATTAGAGTGCATACAGTATGAATAAAACAAAACAAAAACGAGCTAGCATGCGGCTGGGCACGAGACAAATAGACAATATTAAAATAGAAAGAAAATCACGCTGGACACACAAGGGGCTAGGTACGTGTATACGGCCACCTCCCCCGAGGGCGCGTCTATCCAGCTAGCGCAAATCAGGGCAGGTATTGTTGTTCCCATGTGTATAGCCCATGTCAGATCTTGGATTTGTAGATAGACTATGCAATTGTGGCCTGGAACGCCACTAAAGTGTAGAATTCCACTTGTAAAAGGTCGAACACCACTAGCTAAGGAGTGTAACTCCTGCCATAGGAAGTGCCGGTATACCGGAGGAAGCTTAGGAATAATCCGCAGTATTTTGCATATTACCGAGGCGTGAGCTTTCGCCGCTGGCGGAGCCTACTATTGGAGGCGGCTCACCTCCGGACTATCCAACTCTCTATCCAACCAATATTTTTTACCGTGATAAACCGCGTGGAAATATTTCACTGTTTATTCAAAGTCCATGAGCATCTTGTGGCAAAGTACAAAACTTGTCCTGGCCAATCTTGATATGAGAAGGCGGTGTATACGCTACAAGCGCCGGTTGTGAGACATAAGTATGATTGTACAGGCGAATGCACCAAAGCGAGCACAAACAGTCAAGCGAGAAAGTGATTTATATATATACCGACGAGTAACTCGCATTTGCAGATAAGATCGAGTAGGTGGCCAAACTTCACCGTGTGACCCCTGGCACTAGCTCTCTGCTAGCGGTGGAATTGAGGTATTGTGCTATCTTGGACGTAGTTAGTGAAGTGAAATCAACCATCCCGTCTATCTGACCCAGGCGGCCCAAGTACCGTTTTTTGTCTAAGACGGGGACAATTAGAGATGCCTCACGACCGTCCCCAGCGGGAGGTTAGTACATCATCACCGTGGAATTTGGTCAATCATTCCAGTTTGGTCCTGAATCAGACTCACTACCAGCATTTACTGTCTCATCACATTACATCATCGTCACTGCGTTTGGTTTCACCATTGCAACGGCTAGGGATCGAAATTGTTCTATGTATTATTCTCAGTAGATGAGTTTCCTGGTAATCTTCACCTGAATATAACCCCGAGAATTTGTCATGTCTGCTCTCTGGGTCTCCAGTGAGAAGATCAGCCCATACGGTGTTTATGTTATGCTACAAATTTTTGCATTATGGACAAACGATGAAAAAATTAAATTTATGATCCGCGCTCCATCGCGGTAAAAAGTCTTGGTTGGATAGTGAGTGGGAAAGTCCGGAGGTGAGTCGAATTGAACGAGTACACTGAATCCGATAACTGATTACTACGCCGCAAGGTGTACGGGAACGTTGCAGTGAGTCACCTTGACCTATTCATTTGTAGCTGCCGTTATTGTTAAGCAAGCAACCCGTGGTAACCACTGCAAGAAAAGTAATGCACTAGAATCAGCAAGGTTTGTGGCGAAACGCTGTGTCGAGGTTCGATCAACTACGCGATGTAGGGGATGCTCAGACAATGAAAGTTCGAATCCCACAGAGGCGAGGGTTGTTACGTGGGATCAAGGGTCAGGGACTGAGGAGTAGTTAGGTGAATGATTCCAGGCTGGCGAGAAATATTAGCGGCAAGATTGTGGCGGTGGGGGCGAAAATGAGGAATGTTTCCGGATGAAGCTTGTGGGAGAGTGTTACGCGAACATAGTGATTTACAACTTATCGCAGCTTCGAATAACTTTAGATTACATCCGACTAAGTACACATGTTGCCCAAACACAAGCACGAAAATGTCCCAGTGTAGATGCATACATGAACAAGAAAAACCCAGTCCGTTCCGTTCCATTCCGTTCGGTTCCGGCCATGGCCGTATTAATGAAAGCTCGTCTAAACCGCTAGCGATCTGTCAATTCAAACGGAGCCTGAAAATGAGCGTTGTTAGTGGGTACACTTGTTATCCAGACGAGGGGGCTTACGGAGAAGGCGGACCTCGCATGTCATCTTGTGCCTGCTCGCCGGCGCCCGAAGTCCTGACGAACAACTGGACTGTAGAATCGTGCCCATTTTTAGCTGCGTGATGTACCGCCGTTTCTCCGGTGTCGTCCTTAGCGTTCTCGTTGGCACCCCAGTCAATGAGTAGCCGGACTGTGATGTCATCCCCTCTTTCCGCAGAAACGATCAGTGGTGTCTTGCCCTCAAAACGTGCTTCAACCTCAGCTCCACACATCAGCAACACTTCAACTACTTGTGGGAATCTCATGCGTGTTGCAGTATGTAAAAGTTGTTTTTTAAAATCCTCGGGTGATCCGGGTCCACTCCGTTCGTGACCGGGAAGGGTTATGTTTAGGTGAGAATCAACCCAACCCTCTAATAGATAAAAGGCTGGGCTAGCAGTCAATCTTCCAGTAAGCTGAGAAACAAAACTTGAAACATTTCCTTCGTGCGCACAGTCGTCCATATGGGGTTTGAGATTACTTAGCACATAGTTGATAAACGGTCTGTCTTTCAGATATTGGGCATACGCCTCAAAGTGTTCCGTATTCCAAGAGTCAGCATTCTTTGGGAGTTCATTCTGAAGTTTTGTATTTGTGGCGCAAAGTATTAAATATCGCAGACAGATTAGTGATATCTTAGTGTGAGATTCTTTACGGCTCATAGAGAACTTGGACATTGGTGCAGGGCCGTAGGTTAGGAAATACTCGTGAACAGTAGGATGTATAAGTTGGACACTGGTATTTTCTGTAGAGATATTAGCAAAATAGTTCCAGTAGGACGTTACAAGGTAAGAAAGCACCTGAACCACCCTGAACCTCTAAGAAGCCGCCTCCAAAGTGAATAATATGCTTGTTGATATCTAGGCTCAATTCGTCTTCAAATGATTCGTCAGAAGGTGAAAATTCGGCATCGAAATCATCTGCGATAGCGAGAGCATGGTGGAATTCTGCAAGCCTAAGAGGGCGGAATGCAAATAAAACCAATCGAAACATCTTCAGTCCATTATTGATGTCTTGCGTCTCACTTTTCTCTAATCTGGTGAGCATAAGATTGTAGAACTCTGCAAGTCCTGTTGGGAGTCTTTTCAAACCGTCAAGTACGTCCTTTGGAGTCAGGCCTTGCTCCGCATACTTGAGTAGCTGCCGTCTAACTAATTGCACCCATACAATCACTCCTTCTGCGTTCGAAACGATGTATTCCGCAGCGTGTCGAAGGATATCAGGGGGAAGCTTAATTTCCGAGCCCAAGAAGGATTCTGTAAACTTCCGAATGTCGAAATGGTTCATATCCTGCAAGCGTATAATTTTCGGTAATTGTGCTGTAGAGTACATTAGGCCTGCGATAGGACGGCTTGCAAGTAATATCTTCATGTTGCAAGGTTTCTTCGAATCAGTAGAACAGAGTTGGTACAGCAACCGGAGAATATCGCGCCTGTTTGTCTCCTCAGACTCATCCATGGCATCAAGAATGATGTAAACTCGTTCTTCTGCTGGATGATCTCCAATAGAATGTAGAATTTCCCGCAGGGAATTGTATGGCCACTGGAAACGCGTGCCTGGTTGTAGCGCTTGCCGGTAATACGACTGAAAGTGAAAGAAAAACGTTTCTTTCTGCCTTAAAACATCATAAAGGATCGACCGCAGCATGTTGCAATGGTTCGTATGTTGTTCACCGTCTCTGAAGCTGTAGAAAAAACTGGCCACAACAGATTGTCTCGAAAGTGGCTCCCGATCCATAAGGTTACGTTCGAAGTATTTTGTCAGGGTGCTTTTCCCACTGCCCGGCTTTCCTTGAATAAGTAGAAAATCCGAGGTATCTGTTGATGACCACGCCTGAAATTCCGGATGGGACCAGAGCCAAAGGAGCGAACCTTCGTGCTCATTCGAAATCCTCTCATAACGAGTGTTATCAAAGCGAAGTGTGTTAAGACATTCTACATTTGTTAACTACTTTCGTTACTTGGTCAAATTAGGAAGTGAAAGTCACCGAACCTGTTCTTTCTTTATCGTACTCAATAGATAATACCCCACCCAGCAAAGCCCCGATGTCGTCTTCCGGACGGCTCGTAAGTAAAACATTGATCTTGCAAGTCCTTTCCTGTAGGCGTGCAATAAATGTGCAGACTTTTCTAATAAATTCGCTTTTCTGTTTTTCGACTTTGTCTAACCCATCGATTATGATAATGAGGTCTCGATTTTGTTCTAATTCTAGCACTGCCTTCAGAGCACACCAATGTTCGCTACCGCACGACATATCAAGGATTTTCTTTGCCAGATTGTCCTCCTTAAGCTGCCATAGATCCGGATCAACAGCCTGAGCCCTAGCGAGAATTGTGTCATAAAGAGCGCAAAGGAATGTAGCAATGACTGGTTTCTTCTTGAGCGGCGGTAAGTATTTGATCATTTGGTGAAGGAGTGCTCGGGCAAAGACAGTAGAAATAGATTCTGATCCAGCCGCTGTCGAGCAGAAAAAGTATAGTACAGAATGCTGCCTCTCCGAAGATTTTGAATTCACGATATGCGTTGAAAACTGATCGATTCCGCATTGAGACGGCCCTGACAACCAAAGCACCTGAGAATCGGAAACACACCACTGTGTGTAGTCGATATTTTTGAAGAGCCAGTAAAATTTCGGCTGGTCACAATCCGCGGGTTTTATTGTAGATATAAACTTCGCTTGATCAACTGCGGATAATATTTCCAAGAACTGATTCGGGTCCACACCATCCGTTACGGACCGCAGAGTGTTCCGAATAGAGTCTTCCTGACCCGGGTTGCCAACAGGGGAAGTTTTCCTAAAGCTCTAGTCAGCCACACATCTCGGTAAACGATTCCACAGAACTCTTGTACTTTTCATAAGCACACTCGGAACAGGGCCAATGGTTGCACTCAGGACACGAAGGCTGACGATTTAGGAACCATGGCCTGGCTGCATGCGATATTCTAGAGCTTCGGTTGCAGCAAAAGCATATTTCGAAGCCTTCGGGTGGCGAAAACTGAGGAGAACCGCTATCTAGTTTGTTCTCTGTCTCTTGTGTGAATGGAGCGAGCAGCCTCACAACTGCATCGTACCCTTGGTCCTGAGCCAATTGCAGCGGTGTCCAACCGTCCTTATCGGCAGCCGAAACGTTGGCGCCCTGGTAGGCGAGCAGTCGCGCCACAGTATAGTATCCATTGTCTGCCGCAAAGTGCAACGCCCTGCGCCCGTAGATGTTCTTAGCCTCTTTGTTAGCGTTGTGCCCGAGTAGCAGTTGGACCACGGCTGCGTGCCCGCTCTCAGCCGCACAGTGTATCGCGGTCCCCCCACTGTTGTCTTTGGCTTCTTTGTCCCCGTTGTGCTCGAGTAGCAACTGGACTATAGCCTCGTGCCCGTTATCAGAGGCCAGGTGTAGTGCAGTTGATCCGAAGCGGGAAGTCTGGGCCTCAGTGTTGGCGCCATGATCGAGAAGCAGTCGGACAGTGGCCTCATGCCCGTTCTCTGCTGCAAAGTGTAGCGGTGTGCGCTTGTGTTTGTCAACGGAGCCACATTCTGCACCGGCAGCCAACAAATTGCCGACAGCTACAACGCAACCTTCCTCTGCAGCAACTCCGAGCATGTGATTTACCTGTCTCTGGACGTTATCAACGTCAGCGCTGGAATTGATCAGTCGTTTTAAGAGACAAAATGCTGCTGACGGTGGACATTCCTGGAGGTTTATAGATAGGTCCAGAAGGAACTGCTGGATGTCCGGATCACTAACGCTCTCTGGTAGTGTCAAGAACTCCAGCGAGTATTTAAGGAATGGTCTGGTCTCCAGGTATCGAATAAATTCGTGAAAATCTTCAGAGCTCCAATCACTCGCGAGGAGTTTGGAGTTGCTTATGACATCTTCGCAATGGAGGTTTAGATACCTGATGCACGTAATCCGGATCATCATAAGGGCCTGTTGTTCATCTGAGACAATTTTGAAACTAGACCGAATCACAGCGTCGTGAGGGTGGAGGAAAAATTCGCGTACTGTCTGATGCATTACTTGGACAATCTCCGTTGTTCCTAAATCTGAGACAACGATCAGTTATTCCAGATCAGTATAACAAGAGATAATGGACCAACGTACTGTCATATCCTGGAATGGTTTCTGTCTGCACAAAGTGGCGGGTGGCTTTAGTTATCAACGCCTGGATGTTCCGAGATATCTTGGGTTTCAATTTATTCTGAGCGGGATTAAATTTTTGTCCATCGGAGATAGCAAGGGCTAGGCTTAGTTCAACAAGGTTGATAGGACGGTGAGTAAACAGACAGAATTGAAGAATCCGTTTCCCGTATTCAATATAGAATTCTTCATTACGTTCCATATCGTCAAGCATAGATTCATAGTACGTCTGAAGATCTATTGGAAGAGTCTTAAGAATCTCGATCAGCTTTGCCTGATTGCAACCATCCTCACTGTGTCTCCTGAGATCCTTTTCGATCAAGTGTACCCACACAAAAACCCCTTCAGCGTATTCGAGAATGTATTTCTGGACCTCCGCTTTGCTTTCACGGTCGAGTTGGTGAAGGTCGTCAAGGAAGCCTTTCGTGTACTTTTCAATATCTTGCTTATTTTCCTCTTGAAGTAGGAGCCGGTAGCATCTGGAATCAGAATCAAAACTCTCTTTTAGGAGGCTGTTTATCGGGCGGCTTGCAAGACAGATTTTGACACAATTTCCGTTTGTAGCTGCTAAATTCCACAGTAACTTAACAATTTGTGGCCTATCGCTATCGTTCGATTCATCCAGGGCGTCAACGATTAAAACAAGCCTCGATCTCAGTTTGTGCTTACTGCAAGCCGCGAGTATGTTCATCAAGATTCTATCAGGCCATTTAGTTACGACGTCCGAGCTTGGCTGTGACCGGTATTTTTCCTGAAAATGCACAAAACACGACTCGTCTTTCTTCAAGATGTTATAGAGCAGTGTCCGCAGCATTGTATCGTGGCTTCGATGGAGCTCGCCATCCCGAGAACTGTAAAAGAAGTCCGCAATAATGTCTAATTTTCGCCCGTGACGACCTTTGACAAACTTGCTTTTGAGAATCCTTAAAAGCGTACTTTTGCGGCTACCTGGCTTTCCTTCAATGAATAGCATGCTTGAATGATTGGAAGAATCCCAAGCAATGTATTTGTCACTCTTCAAGAACCACTCAAGTGTCTCTTCATGGTGGATGGCGATATTGTGATATCGTACGTTGTCGAAGCGTAGGCTCCGGAGGCAAGCTGTAAGTAGGAGTCAGCTTAGAAAGCAAACCCTTTAGGTCACTGCGAGAAATAAAACCTTGTCTCTCTTCATCACAATTAATGTGAATCTCAGATTGCGACTCTTCGAGTCCTAAGTTGACTCTTCTTGGCGCATTTGTGACCACCAATTTGATCATTGGGAAATCCTGTTGCAGAGTCCTCATATATCCCAGTAATAATTCCCAGGTTTCAGCAGGTTGAGAGTTAAGATCGAAGACCAAGATCAGATGCAGGCTTCCATTGCTACGCTGCGATTCAGTCCGAGCCCGCTGCGCAACACATTTGGGCGGAATATCCGATGTCCAAACTTCGAATGCCGTCTCAAGTGCTCGTTCAAAAGCAACCCAGAGGTTCCTCAGAGTGGCAAGGTCAATCAATGAGTTCAGATTGTCGACAGACGGGTCAATGAGCACTTTTGGGAGTTCATTCTCAGGCCGGAATAAGAGCAATTGATTCAGAAACGCCATGAGGATTGCTTGCGGTTCTGTGTCAGGATAATCCGGAACGTTAATCAACTGCCAGAGACAGGTGTGCACGGAATTCGCAATCAGCTGTTCATGTCTACCCACAGATTTCCAAGCCAGGTGATTGCAACCAGCCGCTCGACGGAAGAAGAAGTATAGCGGGACTGTTGAAGTGCTGGTTTCGCGTAGCTGAGAGATAATGTGACACGCGGCTTGTTCCAATTTGCGTTCAGGTGGAGCACTCAAGACCAAAGTTCGCAAGTTGAGTTTCCATTCATTGTAGTCCATATTTTGGAAGATCCAAAAGAACTTTTCATCTTTATCGTAGGGGTAAGAATCCAAAATCCTATCAATATGTCGTTTCTGATCAACAGGCGGATAATGGCGAAAAAATTTCTCTGGCTTCACCCTGCCAATGAGAGTTTCCAATGCTGCCCTGCTAGTCTCAGCTACAGTGATATCAGCCTTCACTACCCGAAAATCTGTTGTAAAAACTGATTTTTATTCTAGCTACATACCCAACCACCCTTTCATATACCTGACGACGATGTGAAACTCTCCTTCCTCTTTGGCAAATTTCACCATATCTGTATGGTTGGAGATAATTGGAACCTCATCCTCCTGCTTAATTCTAAGCGTAGCTGAGAATCGTTTCACTTTCTGGACTTTGACCCTCCCTCTCTGAACCGTATCTCCGATCTAAATTGAGGTCAGCTCCAAATCACGGAGAAATCGCCCCGAGATTAACCGACGCTTTCGATTGTTTCTGTCTTGTTGGTTTCACAGAAACTGCAGATTTTACCGGTGAAATGCTCCCACATTGAACGGCAAGCTTCGCTTTGGTTTACCAAATACTCCGAGTCGTCATTTAACTGATCAAGCAGCTGTGAAAGTTCATAGTTATCCTTCTCTGTCTGCATACGCACCATCTCCTTGAGATCTTCGACGTTCAAACCCTGATGAGGAGTTCCAAAAAAGAAGATCCCTCGCACGGCGTCGAAAATATCGCGAGACGGTATGTCTCGGTCTGAACAAAACGAATCGAGCATGGCCTGTTTTTTAGGCGTCAGCACTGACAATATTATTGGTCTCATCGAGAATTAGTATACCTGGGCAACCAAGATACCCCCAAGACTATGGCCAATGAATACAATTGGGCGTTTCTGGTAAGGATGGTCAGAATATCAACTAGTACTTCATAGTTATCTCATGTCACTGCTTACCGGACAATCAGTTCTAGCATTGCTTAACTCCTGCAGGAAACGTTTTTTATGGTCGGTCAGTCTTGCACCGTTAGGCTCCAGCAGGCTACTGTTGTAGCCGTATGTCATTATGCGGGCGCTTCTAAAATGCTGTGGCAAAAAATCGTAAAGCCACATTGCATGAGTTTCTCGATTTTGCCATGACCCGAACGCGTGCCCTGCGAGTCCCGTGATGGCAATGATGCTAGGCATGTCAGCAAATTAAACAGTGGTGGAAGGTATGTAATGGCACAAACTCTGCAGTAATCGATGTATCTGGGTCATTGAGGGGTGTCAGACCATAGAAATTTTTGTCGATGTTGAGCAGCACTGTTCCGCACTGTTCAGGAAACTTGTAATTTTTTTCGTGGCTTTGCTTGCACCCCTCGAAATAGGTGGTAGTTCTATATAAGCGAAGCAATGCTATCTTGGTTTTAGCTGACCTGGTACAGGCTCGAAACATCGAAAGCTCATCGTATTTGAGGTCGAGACCGGGAACGATTTCCGCCAACTTTGCCCCCAGTTTGTTTTTATCCCATTGTGAGGGGACCCCAGTGATCCGGAAGCATATGGGCCGACCGCATGGTTCGCCAGTGTGAGATGGTGCCGAAAACCCCCGTGTCACATTCTCTAGGGCATTGCTGTTAATGGGTTGGATGGAATCAGACGATAGACCGTCCTGTGATTGATGTTCCTCCAGTTCTGGTTTATCGCACGTTGTTGAGAACCCCTCAGGCGTAGGTTTTTGTTGAACAGTCTCGAGTAGCGCTTTTTTTGGTTGAGGATCATTCCGCGTTGGTCGTTGGCTCAATGTCGAGGAGATCAGGAATCCAGTGATAGCGATAAGTAAGCCGAGAAACACACCAAGCAATAATGAAGCAGTCATGTTGAAATTGAGGAGCGCCTCGGAGCAGAAATCTGGTCGTCGTGATGTGAAGAGGAAGATGTTACTATATATGAAGATGGTTGTACTGTCTAGCTAAGTATTGTGGGAGCTTGTGTGCCCATATATACAATGGTCGACGTATGCCGTGTACACATGCATGCGAAGTCAGTTAGCCATATCCAGCTAAATTCCCTCAGCTTAACTAAGAACTTGCAGCACTGTACATGCAATAGAAGAGGCCGTGGCTTGGAGGATATGGAAGCTCTATTCTAAATGGTAGAAAAGGGCAATGGAGTGGCACTTAACAACTGCCGGATATTTCGTGTGGGCGCGTACCTAACCAATAACTGCCCTGCTGCACTGTTGTCATGGTCATCCGATATCACCTTAGACGGCTAACATGCAAGCTCGCCATGCTCGCTAGTGTCGGGATTTAGGGATACAAACCGACGAGTTCCGTTAACAAATCTTGTTATTACGGCCACAGTTCTTGACTGGCAGTTATTTTTCAGCATAACTGACCTTACCGCAACGGATTTGCCGCATACAACTGTCCTAGTACAGCGGGTTTCTAATTGGCCTCTGTTCATGTGCGCATAACTAGTGCCATAGAAGTTTGGATAAAAATAGGATTGGAAGGATTCGTGATGAGTTGGCAGAGTTTATTGTGTAAATGTTTATGATGGACAGCTCTGATTGATAAGTTAGGATCGAAGCTGCAGGGTGTGGCGAATAGAAATTGACGGCAAGATGGTCATGCAGTAGCATACCTAGCGTAGAGTATGCATGTAACATTAGCCGCGCAACCCGTCCGACTTCAATAAATTGCCAATAGGATTTCGTATCCAAACCTAATCCAATAATCGGCTACATCGAAATAATCTATTCAAACGAGGTACCAAGTACGTGTAAATTAGAGATAGCGTGGGGAGCAGTCCGTTCGGATTTGTACGAGAATAGGGACCAGAATGTTGCGATTTTTTAGTCACGCCAACGATAAATCCATGAAGCTTATCAATTTTACCTCGCATATATCTAATCGCCAGACTGAGAATCTGCCCACTGCCAGCCTTACAGTGTGCCTAACGAATATCCAAAATTTCATTATGAGAGAATTCTCGCTAATTTCAACCAGTTGTGATACATTCTTGTGAATGCTTGTGTCGAACTATTAATTGATGCACAGTGCGGAAAGGATTGCGTCATACACAACGCTGTACCTACCAAAACGTCACTAGCTCCGCCAGCACACACTGACTTCCAATGCCGGCTAAAGCTAAATCCCAACCACGTTACAAATCGTGCCGATCTACCTGTAATGCCCGAGAATTCCGGTGTCCAAACTTCATTCAAAGATTGGCCGCTTGAAAGCAGTTCAAACGATGCAGCACACTTCTCAGTCAGGTGGCGCGATAATCATCGGTTGCTGCATCCACATTATTTAATAATTGCTTGCCTCTTAGCAAACGATGGGCACCGGGCTTGGACACTCCACCGACAGTGCGCAATGCATTACCAAAACACGCTATGCAAGATGCAAGCTCTGGATTGAATGATCAGTGCTAAAACAAATGCTCATCAGAATTCTAATTACAGTCGCGCTGACTAAATTTACTGAGATATTGATGTTGAAGGGTAGATGTATGTATCTTTAAGTAGCTTTGTAATTGGTCCTCTATCATCTGCGAAAATTCTTCCATACTTATGGCTGCGGCAATTTTGCGATCATTTCATACGTCTCTTGCTTGTTTCCACATCCCTCTTTGCAAACGACTATGGCAACCACGCCATCGTTCTCATCCAATTAACTACTCTAAATGCTGAAACACAAAGATTAACAAGGTTTCTGCAAAGAGCTAACACAATGCATCAAAAGTCAATCGCCATACCTAACCACCGCTCTGTTACTTTGAATGCTTCTTAGACTTGTTGATTGACTAGATTGATCCTCTCTATCTCAAAGGCCCGTATATGTACTCGGAGGGTGCCAAAAGTCGGGCGCGCCCCATAAAATGTGGAAATTCTACACCTCCACCACAACAACAGAGATAAATTTTGAATGAGGGGGGAGTGATAATAGGTCATCAGAGATGATTCTATGAAGTTTTCTCAGAAAAATATTTGTTGTGTAGTGAAAGATGCAGATCTTGGCGTTTCTTGTTGTATGGGAGAAAAAAGTCGGGCGCTCTTTTGCCCTGTGTGACCGCGCCCCAAATACCCTTGTACCCTAGTACAATCACCCATATGCGTACGCGTATGCTTTATGTGACATGAGACGCATCACCCTGGTCCTGATGCGTATCCTCATACAGCCACCATCTTCATACTAGTCATCATTCTCATGCAAGACATCAGACGATGCTGAGACTCACGATCCAAGTACACATGCAACACGCTCACCGAATTCACCACATTCCCCACACCGATTCACTACAGTTTCCAACATCTATGGGAGCTTCAAGTCGATCCAACCAGTCAATCACATCCATTGCATGATTCGCATCCCCCTGTGTCGCTTGCAGCCCTGAGTGCCGAATCCACACGAAACAAACATCACTACGTTGCTTGTCTGTCATATCCACCATGTCGATTTTTCTCGCGCCCAGACATTCCACCCTAGCTACGCCAGCCGCTACTGCACTAGCGAGGTAAGAGCGCATGAATCGAAAATCTGTGCCTGCGAGGATATCAGGCTCAACTAGCGCGCTATGCCACCAACCTTGGTCTAAGCATGAAATAACATGTCGATCGTAGCTCCAAGCACTGCTTCCACTATCGATGACTGGCCTCGTACCCTGGCTCTTTGATCTCACGTGATTTTATACAAACCGAAATGGCGAGTCTGACCCAAATTGAGATCATGAAAAAAGTGGGGTGCAGGGCCTGGATACATCACTCCACCAAAATTCCAAATTACCTCCAGAGAGCTGAGTTTGTTGTTGTTGATATTTATTCATACTGTATGCACTCTAATTAAAGTATGACACGACCTAATACCCCCTCCGCCTCTGGGTGAGCCGGCTAGATGGCGGAGCTCCCCCCTGCTACCCTTCATTCCTGCTGATATATGGAAGTTGAGAGATTAACCCAAAGCAAAAATGAACTGAACACAAGGAGAGGAAAGGAAAGGAAAGGAACAAAAAGGAAGTGATATAAACCCCAATCGCCACCACCCCCTGCACTAGAGTCAGCCGCTGCACCGACTCCATACTGTCAGTCATGTGGGCAGGAACTCCCCGACTTCAGTAGCCGCCAGGAAGCTCATCACCTCTTGGTTGCACTCTTCCATGGAAAACAGCTCAGAGATCTCCACGTTTCTACATCTGCCCGCTTTCCAGCCCGTCGCCTTGCCCACAGCCTTCCATTGTGTCTTTTGCTGGTCTCTCTACTGGCTGCAATGGCGGAAGAGTGGTTCCGGAGTCTGGGCCCCCATCCTAGCTGCACCGCCCCACCACCAGCATTTGTCGTCCTCTCGGTTGCCAAACTGTTTTTGGAAGACTCCAGTGGTTACATGCCCGCACTTTTGCCAGTAGAACCTGGTACCCAGCGACTTCATATTTGTCATCGGAACAGGTTTCTTGGTCTCCGTGTTATCCTTCAGTCAGTAGCTGAAGTGGTTGCTGCACTTCTCGGCCTCCCACTTGGCCATGGCTGCTGACCATCCCTCAGAGATTCGTCTGACTCGATTCGAGGCCGAGGTGTATGGGTGCTTCATTGCAGTGTTTCTGCCGGGCACTCCGGCCAGGTATGCCGCAGGGTCTGCCGCTTCGTTTCCCGGGATGCAGGAGTATCCCGGGCACGCAGTCAATCTAGGTTGCGATGTCGTTGGCGAGTAGAGCCTGTGCTCTCTGATTGATCAGCCTTGCTACTTGTTGCCCCTGGCCCGGCTACAGGTTTCTCACTTGTTGAATTGCGGTTTCTGAGTCGCTAAGGACTGCCACCGTCTTCATTCCCTATGTTCCCAAAGTTTCTCTCTTCTCCATCGTCACATCAACCGCAAGTCCAATCAGCCTCAGCATGGTGTCGAAGATCTCAATGCGTCCAGCGCCCAGATAGCTGCAGCGGGACCGCCATTGGTATCCATGTTTGCACACTGCTGCGCCTCCCACTCAGGCATCGTCTGAGTGGGATCCATCTATCCACCTCATCCAGACCCCTGCTCCGATTTTTGCTTCTCGTTCTCTTGCCCAGCATTGTGCGGTTCCCTTGGCTTCTCGTTCTCTTGCGCAGCGTTGTGCGGTTCTCTTGGCAGCGGTGGTGTCGCCCAGTATGATTCTCCTGACAACTGATTCATCGCCCGGGGCCAGCCATATCATGCCTTCGGTTGTTCGGCCGTGCTCATGCTCTGCCTTGACTACTCTGCATATTGGTGCACCAGAAGAAGTGTTTCGGTGTAACTCTAGCAGCTTGCAGCTGCATGTGTCGGGTAGTCTTGCTGCAAATCGCTGCTGTCGGGAGTCTAAGATTTCCGGCACAGGTGTAAGCCATGACTCTCTCATAAGTGCACCCCATGGCGTTGTAGGCAACACACCCAGGATGGACCTGGCTTGTTGATTGAGGACAAGATGGAGGTCGTCTCACCTGCCTACTTCTTTGGGATCCCACCAGAGTTCATTCCCATATAGTGCGACCACTTCGATGCAGGCCACTTGGACGGCCCGTAAGCTCTCATGCACAACACAGTATGTCTTAATTAGGCCTTCCTTTTTGAAAAAGATGACACCGTTCCAAGGGTGGCTGATTGGTTGATGCATAGCTAGGGGTACATACCCCGCTTTTCGCTGCAGAAATTTTCAGCATTTAAACTGCCGCTCTTTTTCACATAACCAGTTCCCCAACAGCATCACCCATCACCACATCGCAACCACCAACATCATCACCACCAATCTTCGTACCCACAGAATGTCATCGAGCAGCGATAGTGATCCTTTTGCAAAAGTGTACCACCAAGCATTTCAGCGTTACCAGGAATTCTACGATGACGGAAAGCTGAAGGACGAGCACTTCGACCTCATCAAAGGTCACAACACCATCGAGGAAGTGTTAGATGCCATTCGGAATGCGAAGACACAGAACGAATCTGAGAGGAATGCTGTGCTTCGCGTGATCCGTAGGACCTCGGAGAACTCAGTCGGCAAGCTTTCCCGTCTCGACGGAGTTGGAAGCACTGCTGTTGAAGCCAGTAAGATTCTATCTTGTTCGACAATAGTGCATAGCCTAACTTTCAAAGCCCCCAATGTGTCGGTACTTGTATGGGGCGGTGTCAAGCTTATTCTAGTGGTAACTCTCCGACAGCCATTCTCCCCCGACAGTTAACCATCTCCGAAACTAAAAGCTGTTTTTGCAGATAGCGCGCGACATATTCGATAGTTACGAAAGCGCATGCGAGCTTTGCCTGAGGATTATATTTACTCTTGAACGGTTTCACGACTCCGAAATATTTCGGGATCGCACTGCGAACCTTCTGGAGAAACGTCTCGCACAGTATGTCAACCATGGCTCTCATAATGACAGCCGTTCATAGGACCTGGGTAATGAATAGCGTTTGAGGTTCAGCTGATCTTACCATATTTGCTTTGATAGGTTTTATGACAGCATCCTAGGATTCTGCATCGAAGCTACGGCATTCTATCTTCAAGGGACCGTCAGTAAGTTCTACATTTGCCAGTGACATGTGTGTGGGGTATCCGGCTGACCGTGGTAGGGGGGTCGCCTTCGTCCTTGCGGAAATCCGTCAGTCTAGAGTTTACGAAGCTTTCAAGCAGGCTAGATAGCTATGCTGAGCAGATATACAATCCAACAGACACGGAGAATAGGCAGAATACAGGAGAATGTAAGATTATCGTTATCGCAAGGAGCGGGGGTTCGAATACTGAAGCAATGCTAGTAACTGACCAAATGGTCCTTGCCGCACCGTCGGTTCCGAAATTTCTCTCAGCATCAAAGGACAACACATCAGCTGCTCATCATTGGATGGTTCCTTATAGCCGGAACAGATTATTCACCGGCCGGAAGAGTACAGTGGAGGAGTTAGACGCACTGGCAAGCTACAGCAGCTACAGACGGATTGCGTTGTATGGACTAGGATGGATTGGGTATGTAATTACTTTCTTTGTGCCTGGCTAGTGTGTACCTGCATGGGGAACAGAGTCGTGTACGGCTTTCGTGTGATTAAAGTACCCGAAACCCGATTTATTCCAGTCCCGTGCTTTACACAATCCCTTCCATGATTAATATGTTCCAACTGACATACGAACCCTAGAAAAACACAAATTGCAATCGAATACGCATATCGCAACCAAGGCCAATGCCACGTCTTTTGGGTGCATGCCAGTGGACGTAATAAGTTCAGCCAGGACTATAAAAAGATTTCCGAGGTTCTGGGGCTTTCAGTTCAAGGCTCGGATGCTAACGAAGAAGAAATCCTGGGTAATGTCAAAGACTGGTTTGAAAGTACCGCAAGTGGCGAATGGCTACTTTTTCTCGACAACGCCGATGATATCTCCGATTTTGCCCGAAACAACAGCGATATATCAGGGTCAATTCCACAGGGGTCGAAAGGAACGGTGATAATTACAACAAGATCTCGCCAAGTTGGGAGCCGATTAAATTGTGAGGCCATTGCAATTACGGCAATGAATGTTGAAGAGGCCACGCAGCTGTTTTCCCGGCGCTACGGTCAATATAAGTCGTCACACGATCTGGAGGCAGTCTCAAAGCTGCTTGAATCGCTGGATTACCTTCCACTAGCTGTTATAGGTGCTACATCGTTCATGGTTGAGATGGATACGTCGCCGTCCGAGTACCTGGAACTCCTCAATTCGACAAAGCAAACACAGCAAGAACTTCTCTTGACTGAGTTCAATGACGTTCACAGCGAGGTACTGCAAAACAGTGGCAATGATGTGACAGAGAATGTTTTAGACACATATTATATCACATTTAAACAAATCGATAGACAATTACCTCTAGCTGCAGATTTTCTTCGGTTGATCGCCTTCTTGGATCCTCAAGGTATCCCAGAGGAACTGCTAGCCGCGAGCGAGTTGGGTGATGTTAGCAATAAAGTCCTCTTTAGGAAAGCGATCGGAAAGCTTGTTGATTTCTCGCTGGTCACCAGGGCCGAAGGAGGGGCGATGTTCACACTTCATCGTTTAGTACATTTATCTATGATAACGTATCTCTCCCTGCAAGAAAGGGAGGAATGGCGAGCGAAAGCGCTGAAGCTTGTTTCTCGAGTATTTCCGGAGGATCCCAAATACGAAAACCGACATATTTGCGCTATATACCTTCCGCACGCTCTGGCTGTTACGCAGAATGGTGACGCACCCATATCAGCATCTCTTCTCCAATGTATCGCACGACATCTCAGACAAAAGGGGGACATTAAAAATGCGGAAATATATTGCCGACGTTCTTTTGCCCTTCGAGAAGCGGCTGACAAGAATGGTTTTGACACCTTGAGTAGCGTTTGCGATCTAGCATCGGTGCTAGACGACCGGGGAATGTACGAACAAGCTGCGCAGTTGTATCAACGGGCATTGGAAGGTTATGAAAACGGGTTGGGACTGCAACACCCTAACACTTTGGCAGTCATTAACAACATAACAAGCGTGTTGACGAAGCAGGGAAAGTATACGCTAGCAGAGGACATGCATCGACGAGCGCTGGAAACTAGGGAGAAAGTGTTAGGACCGGACCACCCAGACACCTTTCATAGCGTCAACAACTTAGCTAGAGTGCTACAAGATAAAGGAAAGTACGCGCAAGCTGAGCTGATGTTTCGAAGGGCTGTTAAAGGTCGAGGGAAAGTATTGGGACGGGACCACCCTTCGACTTTAACCAGCTTGTTTAACTTGGGTGCGGTATTAGCCCAACAAGGAAAGTCCAAGCAAGCTGAGATGATGTATCGGTGTGTCCTCGAAGAGCAAAGGAAGGTGTTGGGGCCAGACCACCCTTCCACATTGACCACCTTGAACAACTTGGTTCAGGTGCTGCGGGACCAGGCAAAATATGAGGAAGCCGAGCAACTGAACAGACAGGCCGTATTAGGAAATGAGAAGACACTAGGACCAGATCACCCTGACACTTTGACTAGTGTTGATAACTTGGCTACTGTACTAGACCACCTAGGAAAGTACGAGGAATCGGAACAGATGAATCGACGGGCACTTGAAGGGTACGAGAGGGCACTGGGACCAGACAATCCTAAGACTTTGGCTTGCGTCAATAATATGGCTGTAACGTTACACAATGAGGGAAAGTACAAGCAGGCTGAGCTGATGTTTCGACGGGCCCTCGAAGGGGGAGAGAAGGTGTTGGGACCGGATCACCCCGGCACATTGACCAGTATATGGTGTACTAGGTATGTAGCGGCTTTGCCGCCCCCTTCGGTAAAAAATAATCCTAAACCCCAAAACCCATGAAATCCAGCCAGCTGAGAGCAGCCCATCAAGATTGCGTTCAGCCAGCGCAGAGTTAGCTCGTTCAGATTACGTCCAGCCAGCCGAGAGCCAGCCCGTACAGCCTGCCAAGAGCTAGCCCGTCCAGGTTGCGTCCAGCCAGCTGAGAGCCAGCCTGTGCAGATCGTATCCAGCTAGCCAAGAACCATCTCAGAGTGAGTATGTCAGCGTTGTCTAGATCATCTCCAGCTGGCCAAAAGTCAGCCCGTCCAAAACATATTCATTTGACCAAGGTCAGCCCGTCCACATCATATTAAGTTGACCAAGAGCCAGCCTATCTTGACCATGTCCAGCCAGCAGAGAGCTAGCCCATCCAGATCGCGTCCAACTACCAGAGGGCGAGCCCGTCCAGATCATATCTAGCCAGCCGGAGCCAGCCGGTCCAGATCGCATCCAGCCAACGCGTCTAGATCGTTTCCAGCAAGTTGAGAGCCAGCCCACCCAGATTGCGTCTAGCCAGCTCGGATTGCTGACCAATAGCTGTTGTGAGAGCCACACTCAAGCAAAGCGCCACAGTTCACTAATCATGACTGAAAAAGACCATCTGCCAACCAATGAGCATTCTGTAATTTGCCACAGTAAGATGGTACGTACCACCATCAACCAATGAGAATGCTTCGAGCCGACAAACCATGTGTATATATTATAATAATAAAAATGGCTGGTCTCTACGAACGACAACGATGGTTTCCAGAAGCAAAGGATGTATACGCGCGAGCATCAAGAGGATTTCTTAAGGCCTTAGGAAACGAGCATCCTCATACCCTAGAATGCTTAGAAGGGCTGCAGAGGATGCTGGGCAAACTTAAGGCCTCATGAGATACCGTCAATACTACGGCGGACAACAAACAGACGCACGAGAAAACCGAAGACGAAGACATTAGTTGCTTGGATATTCGGATTCATGATTACGAGTTTCATTGTTTTCCTTACTTCCTCGTTAATTGCATTGTATGTGTTGGAGTTTTCGCAGCGAAGGTGAAGGTGGTTTAACAGAATATCGAAATTGGGTTGAATTTTGCAGCTAATTTGTTGTCGGATGGGTATATTCGCTTGTATGAAGAGAGTAGTGTGTCAAGCCCAGATATGCGCCGTTCCTTTTGAGCCTTATCCTATTTTTCTGTTGTAGTTACTGGATACGAAAGCGTCGGAGTTTACCGATGTAAAGTATGTCAAAGAAAAGTGGCAGGCTGTTGTAGAATGCATCCGGTATGATTGAAACAAACTGTGGTCGAACTACGGGACAGGAAAGGTCCGAATGGCCCAATAGTACATGATCCCAGCTGAGAAATGCCTTAGGGAGTTAGCTATACAACAGTTTACGGAGCATGAATGTCAAGAATTGACCGATTTAATTTTTTCGTGTTTTGTTTGATGTTTCTAAATGATTTCATCTGAAGCCGCCGAGTTTGGCTTGGCATTCGCTTAGCATTTGTTTTGTTTTAATCATACTGTATGTTGTAGTCCATTCCCGGAGGCGGTTCCTCCGCGGAGTACCTAGTCAGTTCAGCACACACCTTCGACAACCACACTCAACGCCTGGTTTTGCCAAGCTTTCCCATTTTTGGGGGGGGAGCGGGGTTTTACTTTCGCTTCACTCCAGACCTATTGTCTGTGTCCGCTTGCTTTTCCAACTGTATCTCGTTGTTTTAAAGCTCTCTTACCACTCACCATCGACATTGATCGGTAGTCTACCCAGCAACTCGCCACTCAAAGTTTTAAGCCAGTTATCGAACCCTACAACATGTCTGTGGATGCACCAGTATGTGAGGTGAAGGACCTATCAGCGCAGTATCGGTGAAGTTCCGTCTTGCAGTTGCCTAAATGACCCCGCGAGATGTCAGTGCTGACATACACACTACGCACACGCTCTTCCAACCAACTACCTTGGGCAAGACCCGCTTCCAGGGCACCACTAGGACGAACTACAAGAGAGGCCTTACGATAACATCACCCTTCGATGGGCCCGTTCCCGCCAAGCCAGAAGATGGTTAGCGCGCTCGGTATGACCTTGGGAGTAGTAATTTCCGGACTTCCAAACATGCTGCTCGCCAGAGTGGTTGGGGTATTCCACTGCAATATCATCAATGATCCCCTGGACAGAGTGTGAGCAAGGATTCTGTGAGTGGTGGTCGTCAGATGACGTGATGTGCATGTTATACTCTAGGACAGGGGGCTAATTAAATGAAATTGGGGGAAAGGGGAAAGGGATTGCATATTTGACCAAGAGGAAGGTGTGGCGGACACGCCAGGTCGACACTGCAGAGTATCGGAGAAAAATGGATTTTTGTCATACTCTAGTTAGAGTAAATACAACATGTATTAACAACAACAACAACCTAGGCAGTTCATGGAGGCCCAACTTCTGGGAAAGAACCGTCCATTCCCAGAGTCCATACCCCACCTCCGTGACCTGACTAGTTCATTTATGCAGTCAATGAAATAATGAAAATAATGTATTCATCGTCACAATCCCGACAATGGGATGCCGCTTCGACGTCCTGATTTACGTACAATTAATCTGTGTTCCGTGTCATCGTTTGAAACCGGCTCAACTTCCGCATTCCCTCCTCATGGCCCTCTTCCTCATTGCCCTCTTCCTCATTCCCTTGCTCCTCCTCCGCTTCCTCTTCCTCTTCATTCCCAGTGACCCCTTCCTCCTCGTTAACCTCCCCATCCTCAGAATCCAGGTCTGGCAAATCACTGCTCCCGCTGGCAGTATTCTCCCCAGATGTGGGATCAGTATCCATGAAAGTATCTCCTTGGATCAGTATCAATGCATAAATCTCCTTGTGTATTGGCTTGACGGCTTTTTAGATTGTGACTTGGCTTCAGTGGAGCTGATTATATATTTCATTCACGATTGAAAGTACCTGATGGCGCTGCAGATGGTCCAGTCTTTATCCACTGTGCACCACCATTTCAGCGATGGTAATGAAGTGTGCCCTCGGCTTTTGCTCCGATACACTGGTAACAAACTTTCGTGCAGTTGCCATTATACTTACAATGTACCTAGATGATGTTGGGATCAATCGAGTACAAATAGAGATATGTAATTAACTATTGTACAAAAGTTATCCTCTAAAGCGCAAAGAGAGAGACAGACTGGGAAATATATATCCGAAAGAAGCAGGCATACTCGGCTTTGCTGAGTAACACATCCGGAGAGCGATGCCGGTGTGGTGGGAACACGGCTCCCACCACTACAAAGCCATGCATTTGAGTGGGTACGTGACTGGGTTAGGGTTATCGCGGCTCTGCATCACGCCATCGACAAGGTTGAAAAACCTTCGCTGGACGGCATCCCAGGACACCACGATTCAGAGAGACCTCACCAATCATGTAGCAATCATCATCTAATCTCTTTCCTTCTTCTCTCTTTTGTTTCTTAGTTTCTAGCCAATCAACTATCTCGCTGCGGCTACTCCCTCCCTACGCTCCTCGAAACGAAACCTCCATTTTCGTAGCATCCTACGGATGCTGCAGTGCGATCTCGTGATCCGGGATTTCCGCCACAAATGGTGCTCTGACTCCGAGGTCGTTTCGGAAAGCAGAGCACGGGAAAGTAAGCTGGTAGCGAGAGACAGACGACAGCGCGACGACACGGACGTGGATGGAATAGACGCGACGGGACTGGAACGACGCGTCACGGAAAACTGGGCTGCGAGCAGAGACTACACCACAGCGACAATTGAACACGAATCACGCACGGAGGACAACTAGGCAACGACAGATCGACGAATAGAAAGCGGGAGAATCGAAGACCAGGATACTGGAATCGCAATCAGAGACGTGTTGATTTGACTCCTATGGAGGTCGGAGCCACCATCAACATTCGGGCTTTGAAGCATGGAGATCTCCCGGCTACACGTTGAGGCCATCTCGGCTGCGGCCAAACCCCGGAATCAGATGCCACTTCCGCTTTGTCCAGTCGCGCCAATCTTTCTTGGCGCTGACGTGACGACATTTCTCCACCAGTATGAGAGCGTCGCCGCCTTCACTGCTACTGACCCTTCCAGCCGAAACGTCGTCGTCATGCTTCCCTACTACTGCACGGAAGCGATCAGAGAGACGGTGATGATGATGCGCGGTTATGAGCGCCGAGACTGGGCTGCACTCAAGAAAGAGGTACTGGATGCGTTTCGGTATACCGATAGCCGGCCCGATTCCCTTGTCTACACACGTGAATATTTGGAGAATCTTTGTGCAGAGTTTGGAGGCCGTGAGGATACGGAAAGTCTTAAGTCATTTCTCCGCACCTACGATCACATCAGCGGAGTAGTCACCGAGCGCGGCATGATGGTCGAGTACGAGAGGACAGAGATGTTGCTACGTGCGCTTCCCAAGCCACTCAGGAGGAAGGCGATCTCTAAGCTCGGTCTCAACCCGCTCGATCCGCGTACATTAGAATACGGCAAGCTCAAGGGCTGGATTGCTGCGAGAATCGCGGCTGCGGAGGCCTTAACAATATTCGATTTTCTTGCTCCTGCCGCACCGCCCCTGACAACTTTCCCGGCAACTCCGAAGACTCACACGACTTTCCCGGCTCTCGCAATATCTCCGACTTCGATAGCTTCTCCTGCGCCCCTGGCTCCAACTGCTTCGACCTCTTCCACGGATCCCACAAGTACTTCGGCTTTCCCTGTTTCTTCGACTCCGGCAAGTCCCAAGACTCACACGACTTCTCCGGCTCTCCTGGTGTTCCGGCCTCCCCCGACTCCGGCAACTCCCAAGACTCACACGACTTCTCCGGCTTCCACGATTTCCCCTGCTTCTGCTCTGGCTTCTCCGGCTCCCTTCGCTCCCGCAGCTGCCGAGACTACCATGACAATTCCCATGGCAGCTAAGGTTCCCTCGACCACGGCGATAATTACTACACTCCCTCCGGCTCCTTCTCCCGCGGCTAGACAAGGTACCTTCCGTGCTTGACCAACTGTACGACTGGGAATAATCTGTGTTGAGCCACCTCGAGGCCCGCCAGTCCGTTGACACTGTTTTGTACAGCCCAAGCACCGTCAGGAGTCTGCTCTGCCGAACCGTCAAGTGCCCGACCAGCAGCATCGTCCACAGCCCACCTCGCCGTTCAATGAGAAGCCCGCCCCACCGCCGTCATATCAATATCAAGATCCAGTACAGCCACCCCAGCAACGAGATGTTCCCCCATGCTATTACTGCAGCGGTCAGCATCACCTCCGGAAGTGTGTCGATTTGCGTACCGACCTGGAGGATGGTGTTGTAAGTATCAATAACCGTGATAGACTTGTGCTTGGGCGTGCCGGACAGGAGATACCAATGGCACCGGCTGCCCGCGGTGACCGCACGATGAGGGACTATGCACGTGCAGGGCGTCCAGTTGTTTCGACACCACCACCACCACCGCCACCGCCATCACCATCACAAGCTCGCTCGAACTCACCGCCGCTGCCACTGTCGTCATCGGTCACGTCCCCGCCATCGTCACCAGCCCGTCCAGTCTCACCAGCCCCGTCTCCTGCTCGACCGACACCTACATCCACACCGCTGCTATCGCCGGAACAATTGACACAGCTGATCCGGGAGGTTATGCAGCGTTTCGCACGATCTCGGCAAGTCAAAGTCGACGTGCAACCCCGTCCGAGATACACTGCCCGCCCACCGCACGCCATACGACTGGAACGAATGCGGGAGCAGTCACGTTCTGAACGCCATCTACTCGGTAAAGCATAGGCTTGGTGGCAGCGAGCGGAGACGGGAACGCAGAGTGTGCTTCGCACAAAGGGCCAGGGAGGGGAAATTTCATTTTTTTGTCACCACCACTGGCAAGAAGCGTACATAGAGGTGAGAGGCAGCACTCAGGACACGGAGGTGAACTTGGAGGCGGGGGATGCACTTGGAGGAGCGAAGTGGACTCGGAGGAGACGTGGACTCGGGAGTGAGAAGCACACTTGGAGGACGCGGGAGCGTGCATTTGGAGGATACGACTGCGAGAAGCGCACCCGGAGGATACGGAGGTCAAGCGGATTTGACAGGTACGGAGGATAAGGCTGGATGAGTGAGCACCGTCTCGTTAAAGCGGGACAATATAGCGGCTGCGGAGGAGAATTGTGAGCACCGTCTCGTGAAACCGGGACGAAACCGCTGGAGGATTGTGAGCAACGTCTCGTTAAACCGGGACGAGATGGCTGGAGCGGAGAATACGGGGTGGATGCCGCAGTGGAGGATTGTGAGCACCGTCTCTTTAAACCGGGATGAAGGTATGGACTCGGAGGACACAGGATCATGAGCACCGTCTCTTTAAACCGGGACGAAGGACAATCAGCACCGACTGCAAACGGGACGGAATATGAGTGGAGGAGACTTCGGTGGAAGGTTGGATACAGTGGGTTTTTGGGCCGGCTTTTCGTTTGTATTGTCGTTTCTTTGTTGTTTCTCGTTCCTTCCTTGTTGCTTGTTTCGTTTGCTGGTTGGGGTTGCTTTCGGAGCTAATTCTGCATGTTACGGATAACGGGTGGGATCTTGGGGATACGGAGATGACGGTAAGGAGAAGGATGGCGGAAGAGGAGAACCGCGTGCTTCGCACCAGCTGGCTGGGGAGGAGTTGTGGTGGGAAAACGGCTCCCACCACTACAAAGCCACGCATTTGAGTGGGTACGTGACTGGGTTAGGGTTATCGCGGCTCTGCATCACGCCATCGACAAGGTTGAAAAACCTTCGCTGGACGGCATCCCAGGACACCACGATTCAGAGAGACCTCACCAATCACGTAGTAATCATCATCTCATCTCTTTCCTTCTGCTCTCTTTTGTTTCTTAGTTTCTAGCCAATCAACCATCTTGCTGTGGCTACTCCCTCCCTACGCTCCTCGAAACGAAACCTCCATTTTCGTAGCATCCTACGGACGCTACAGTGCGATCTCGTGATCCGGGATTTCCGCCACACCAGGCATCACTACCGTGGCAAGACCTACTCAGCTGCATGGGTGCTGCAAGCCACTGGTCTCATACCCACAGCCTTGGGCCGAACGCCATACACGTCATCTTGCCAAATCCCGCACCAACAGATGAGCCCAGCAGAACGTCAGACAAGTATCTTCTCCAAGAGTAAGCACTCGGTCGCTACCATTTTTGAATGGCGGAATTTGATATGTGATGGTCGATGTAAGTCAGTCCATATTTTTAGTACGATAGAATTCGTGGAATTTTGTCAGTTGCGCTATGAAGAATGTACTCAATTGTGATACACCGGACATAAACGATTGATGAATGCACCCAATTGTGCTGCGTTGAACGTATACGGTTGATGAATGTACTAAAATGCACTGTGCTGCACTTACAAGGCTGTGCTAATACCATTCAGCTGGATAGAGCTAGATGAGTAAAAATACATACCAGTGCATGCGCATACATGCATGCAGAGCAGAGGATTTGTAATTTTTGACTGACTCCGCAAACGCACAAGTCAGCTCAAGGAGGTGGGGTACAGACTCCTTGAATGGATGGTTCGGTGACGGAAGGTGGGCCTCCATAATATGACTAGCAACTCCGCAGAGGAACCGCCTCTGTGAATGGACCAGAATACTCTATTCACTCTTCTTCGAGTATGGATGCCCCTTACACCCCTCTGTGTCTGGCCTGGCCACTTAGATGTCGGAACTCCACTCCTGCTGCCCTTCGTTCCCATTAGTCAAAAGAAAGCATCTAAAAGTGACTTATAACATATACAAGAAATATGATGACATCAAGGATAGCCTAGTGGCTCTTACTCCTTCACTCATTGCCTGCTGGCTTGTACTCCTACTTCCAGTTTGGCGTGAACTACTTGACCTCAGTAGCTGCTGGGAAGTTAAGCACAATCTTGTTGCACTAGTCAATGGAGCGTAGCTCAGAGAATTTCATGTGCCAGTATCTGTCAGCTCTCCATCCTGTTGTTTTGCACACCTCTTTCTAAATAGTTATCTCTTGGTCTTTCCATCAGATGCAGTGCAGGAAGAGATGTGCCCAAAGCTGGGTTGCCATCTTGCATCTGCCACTGCGCTACCTGAATTTGTTGACATCTCAATGTTTGAACCATTTCGCTTATTTTGACAACTGGTACTGGTCTGGACTTTAGTCAGTATAATCTGACTACCAGTGACTTCACACTATTCATTGGACTGGGTCACCTGTGCGCAGCTGTGCCTTTTAGCCTGTAGATGTGATGGTTGATATATGGGTAAGCCTCTTACTCAACCTTCACTATGAAGGTGAATATACATTCTGTTACTATACCTGCCCTGGGGCCGCCTGAAGGTAGTCGTGATTGGGAATCGGGCACCATGTTATCAGCAATTGAAATGTGTCGAACAACATAGATGATTTCAGTTTTGTTACTGGATTTGCAAAAAGCCCTCACACACTGGTCAATCCAGCTGCCTAGACGTTGCTGTGGTTTAGATTGTAGGTGCTGTATGTATTGAATAGCTGCTTGGAAGCTGCTGAAGGTAGCTACCATTGTCACTTTGTTTGTCTACAGGGTCTGCGATCTCTTGACTCAGTTCCAGAATATGAGTGAGATCGTCCACAGTAATTCATTTAACTTGTCTGGTATCTAGGTAACTGTTGAAACCTGACCATCTGGTTCTGTGCATGTGGATTGCAATAGCTCCAACTCTTCCATTTCCATATTGTGATTGTTCCATCCATCCTATAAAGTATGATACCCCACGTATGTCTTTGGCACGGTCACGTAGCATTTCCCCCTCACTCCTTGCAGCCAAGTCATCACCTTGTGTGGCCAGCTTAAGAATTAGTTTGTTGACCACGTTGTGGCGTGAACATCCGACTCTCGCAACCCCCACGACTCAGCTTGGTACAGGATAGAGCGATGATGGGTCTTTGGGGATCCCGGGATGATGGAGTCTTACACGGTGACAGCGGATGTACAGCTTAACTGGTGTAGCAAAGCTGAATGGGTTGACGGGAAGTATATATTGGGGAGACTCTGGGCTATATAGACCCTCATCTCATGTTGTGTTTCAAACAATGATTCCACCAACCCAGCAATGGACCAGTCCGGACTGGAACCGTCCAGTCTAGTGCCAGTCCAGTCCAAGGAATTTTTGGACTGTGATCGGACCAATCCCCAATTTTTCGGGACCTGGACTGAACTGGCCGGGACAGCTTTCGACCAGTCGACTTGGGCCGAATTGGCCCGAATACGCTGGGTGTTACTGATTCACTGAGTCAACAAATAGACTCATACACATATTCTCATACATGTAGACTCATCTTGCCATTCACAAGTCACAATACACATCTCACCCTTCCCCACTTGCTACTTGCCACTTGCCACTGGCCACTGCCCACTTGCCACCCACCAGTCGTGTGGTATGGTTGGGTTTCTCGTGGTGGTGCTTGCTAGCAGTGGCGGGTTGGTTCATAGTAAGTGCTCACAGCGGGTTGTTACTATGAAGTGACATTGTGTCTCAGTTGTTGTTGTTGGGTATTCATACTGAATTTACTCTAGCTAGAGTATGACAGGCCCTTATTCCCTCTCCCTCCAAGCGAGCCAATTGGATTGCGGAGCTCCTACCTACTACCCTTTGTCCCCGCTGACAAAAGAATGTGAAAGAGGAAGAGAAAAGAAAGCCTGGCCGCTCCAGCCTCCATACCTCACCCTGGCGGGAACTTTCTGATGTGCATGGTCGCCAGGATGTCCATCACCGCCATGTCACATGGTAAACAGCTCCAACACCTGCACCAGCCGGCATCTGCCAGCTTTCCGGCCCGTTGCCTTTCCCACCTTCTTCCACAGCTCCGCGAGGTGCATGGTTGCACTTTGGATGGTAGAATCTTGTTGCGAATGACTTTGCACTTCTCATTAGGATAGGTCACCTATTGCCTGGTTTGCCCTTCATTCTGTAGCCAAAGTTCTTACTGTATTTATCGGCCTCCCGCTTGGCCTTGGCTACTGATCTTCCTTCAGGTTGTGTCTGAGTTAGGTTGCAGGGATTACGGTCTCACTTCTTTAGTTTTTCGGATCTACTTTGACATTGATAAATATTATCCTGTTTGGCCTAGTCCAGACCAAACACATCCAGTCCGAGGTTCTGATGGAACCGGACCGGACTGATCCCTACCCCAGACTGGGTCTGTCCAGACTGGTGGAATTATTGATTTCAAATCATCACACCACATAGAATCATTTCATCCAACAAATTACACACAGTACTTTTGCGTTGTTTGATCTCTCTCACTCCTTCGAAGACTCCATGAAGCAGTGTAATTGCATGGATTCACATGGCTGAGTAGTATTATATTTTCCCACCCTCTTCCTATGCTCTCTGAGGCTGAACCATATTTTCTTACATATTCCCTTTTCATGCTGCAAGAGGTGCGGCTGAGTGTTGATGATCATCTTTCTGTCCTTTGGTTCTGCCGTTTCATCAGAATGGGTTGGCCAGAACATTGTCTCTTCACCTGGGCAACTGACAAGAGCAGTTTAGATGTCTCTACATGTCAGTTCATCGGACATCAGGTGGTGGAATGTATTATTCTGTTTTGAGCCTGTGCATACATTTGCAAGCCTCACTGTGAATTCACTGCAACTGCAGTTGTAATTCAGTGGTCCAGGTGAAAGTGCTGGATATATTATACGTGTACCATGCAGAATGTTGTGCAGAGCAATTAGGGTTGATCTTGCCTCCTGATTACCAGGCAGTTGATGATCCCGTCGTGTTCCAGTTTCTGTTGGATTCCATTCCAGCTCTGGTAGATATTATATTACATCTTGGACAGAGGCCATTTAAACAGCTCCCACATGCTGGGGAACAAGTCTGTGCCTTCCCGTGAAAATCTGCCTCTGGGCATCTCCTGCCCTGGCTATCTGCATCCTACAGTTGTGATGCACATTGATCATTGAGTGGGGGTCAATCCAAACTCCCAGCCACTTTGTCACATTATTGTAGCATCAGATGAAACTGTTTCCCACTTAGGTTTTAGCTGTAAGTGTTAAAAAGTGCTGTCACAGGTGGCCTCTTCTCAATGTGGGGGGTACATCTTGCAACTCCCAGCGATTGTTTGGATGTATCACCTGTTGGGGCGTTGGTAATATTCTGCAACACATGTACCAAGTTTCTTTACTATCTTGCTTATGTACTTCCTAGTTGCCATCCATTTGAGGACATACATACAGGAAAAGCCTTCTACTCCTTGGACTTGCTCATCCACCCACAGTATAAGCGAAGCATGGTATCATTGGAACAGAATCAGTGATACCTGTACGCACTGTGGTACACCTGATACTACAAGGAGATTGTTTCAGATACGATTATTCATTAGAATGTAGACTGGATGGTCTATGTATCTGGATCCATCCCAGTGTATGAGGTCTACTTCTCTCTGCTTGGTGATCTGTTTTTGAGGAACTCAATAATTCCACCATTCCAGACGGACTCAGTCTGGGGTAGTGCACAGTCCAGTACAGTACAAATTGCCTCATGGACTGGACTGGACCACAGACTGCTAGTCTTTGACAGGATGGGCTTGGTCAGGACCAGTCCACATACACTAACAATTTTGACATTGTTTCATACTAAAGCATCACTGAACAAATAATTCATCCTCACATTTGGTAACCATTTACGTGGGAAGTCGATTGCATGATAGGTCTTTCTCTTCTGTGGCCAAAGATGAGTCGAGTCTGGCCAGAGGTGTGCCTTATATGGTCAGAGGTGAGCCTTGTATGACCAGAAACTACTGGCTGCCTGAAGAGTCTATACATAAATGCGTATGCGCGCGATCATACTTGTACTCATAAACAAACAGCCGTATGGCACTGTTCCGAAACACGAGTTACGGTGGGAGCTGTGCCCCGCCTGGTAGGTACCGCGATAGATCATGTCCGCCTTAACTCCAATCAGTTTCTTACACCTGTCAAGTGTTCAGATTGCATGAAAAGTTCAGCACAGTTCCATATATGATATCAAATACTTGCAGCCATTTTGCTGTGCTAGAACTTATAATGATAATGTAATGACATTTATGACTTGGTTTGTGTGATGGAAAAAAGTTGAATGCACCACCTGGTCTCTCTACCAAATACCGCATATATGGTGCCATACCACCCTCCACATCAATGAGTTTCTGCATCCAGGTGAATATTCTACTAAATTGACTCTCTGGCCACTATGTTGGTTGATTCTGTTAAGGGACATTATGGTGGAGAAGAGGAATGGAGAAAGTAATCGAGACCACAGAACCATAATGAGTGAGGCTCTATGACTTACTGGACTGCAACTGATATATCCTAAGATTATAAGTGGTGCATCTGTGGATCTGGAATGCTGAAGACCTATCAGCAACATTCCACCATACATCTTGCAGCATTGTAAGGGTATTCTGAAGGGAGCAGCTCTAGCTTAAGGAGCATAAGAGTATGGTGACAGGATTTGACAGAACATGCAGCCTTGAGGAACCACATATATTGCATATATTAACCAATGCTCAACAGGAGTACATGTAACCAAGACCTGGATAGAACAAAGTGCGTATTTCATTGTAGTGTAAAATGATACATCAGCAAAAGTACAAAGTGACCATAGCCGGCACTATGTGTACCTGGGTACATGTACAACTGATAGCTAGCTTTCTGTGGACCTCTGCATGATTTGCAGTCAATCGTAATCTACCATCCATTCATAGTATTGTGCACTAGTGACAGTCCAACGATAAAAGACTGGTGGCCGGAGATGGGTGTATCCCTGTGGTAACTTCATGGCTGGTATAGCTGTACAGAGTGCCTGTGAGAGACAGCTGGCATTCGAACATCATATCGGAGCCTGCTCTGAAGCCTGCTTGATATCCTGCATGTTAGCCTGCTTCAGAGCCTGCTTTAGAGCCTCGGTAAGGGCATGTACGCCAGCATTTGGCCAGGTAGGCATAAGTAAGGTCATTATAGGTATGCTGTAGCAAACGTGGATTCAATTGATGGCAAAGATATTTTAAAGTGAGATAATCGCTAGATATCTGAGTGTCATGGCGAGCCAACTGTATAGAATGGCTGGTATTGGTCCAACATCCCTTGTCGCTGTTATAGCCTACTTAATGTCGACATAATAGTGTAATAGTTGGATGCTGCAGCTGAGAGTTGCATACATCGGGAGGAGTTGAGTTTTCTGGGCGAGACATTTGGCCGATGAAAATCTCTGAGTTGATGGAAAGTTTGACCCGATTGATGAGGAATTGAATCTGCCTGTCTGATTTCTGCTGGGACTCTGATCACCATTATGAACACTATCATCATCGTTATCATCACCATGGCCATCATACTATTCCAATCATCACTATCAGCCCCGGAATGAATGTGCTCACATACAGCTACAATCTGTAGGCTGCAGGCAGCATAGTTTGCTACAAAATCTCAGTCCCAAGATCCAATTTTCTACCTTTTCTGCTTAATGTAAAATTTTGATTGTCAATACCATAACTATAAGGCAATATGAGATCTCATTGTCATGGGAACAATGAGGATATAATTCACACTTTAATATTGATTAATGTTATAATTTCTACCACGATATGCCATCCACTACCCACTACGTATCTTCTCCATCCTACTGCCTGATGGCTGCAACTCTGCAAATCTCTCAATCAATTACCAAGAAGCATATATAGGGGCATATAGTCAGGTAAAATTGGGAGTATCTTGCCTCTGACGAGTCAACTTGGCAGGATAGAGCCAAGTTTGCTGGGAGTGTTTCATGGAATGCAATTGGAAACATACTTGAGAGCATGATTGGAAGTATGCTTGAGAGCATCGCGAGAGCCTACATAGGAGTATACAGGTCTGCGAATATTCTTACATGTGCAATTAGGAGCATTGTTGACAGTATGGTCCGAAGTGTACTTGAGAATATCCTTGGAGGTATACCTGGGAACATTCTTTGAGTGTACTTGGAAGCTGATTCTGAGATTGCCTGGGAGCATGGAGTCAAACAGGCTCGGAATGTGTGGTTGAGTGGAATTGGAATCATACTTGAGATTAATCCCGGGGGTGAACTTAAGTGCATCTTTAGCAGTTACATGAAAGCATGAATTGATGTGTATTCGGTTGTACTGTTGAATGCACCATCATGTATGGTATTATCTGCGCAAAACTGTGTGAATATCATAGTAATGTAGTCAACCCAAAAGTTGATAGGAGCTCTTACTGCCATCTGTCGAATATACTTGGGATCAGGACTGCAGATACTCCTGGTCTATGGGTCATGAATTCAACTATGTCATTCTTTTTCGATGTACCTATCTACTTCTGAGTTTTCTATATAAATACACTTGCCATCAGCCAGTCCACCAGGAACACCGTGATATGCACCCTAGGTCATAATTAATAAAAACCCCTAATACCTTCTGGACTGATATAGAGAACAATGATTAAAGCTTCACTCAGGATGTGTAGAAGGATTACCACACCCGATAGGAAGGTAGCTGTTCCATTCTCTGCTTCTGAAAGATAGTATCGACTATACTGTCTGGTCTTTCACTATAAATACACTGGAGCTTATGATTCGAGAGTATCCTACTAAGAAGATCCTCTGACCCAATGGACTATTGTGTTGGTTCTCAGACTCTCTTTGAACTGAAGAGTATCGGCCCAACAACCGGCACGTATACCCCAGGACCGACTGCCCTCATGTACAATGACTCGAAGTATCGACTTGACTTGTAAAAATCTGCACAGCAGTTTTGCCTTGTAATGACAGTCATGATGAGGTTCTTGGCAATGGACGAGACGTGTCCAGGGCCGGGTAACCACAACCTTGTATCAACTACTCGTGATCTCTCTGAGATCGCCAGGGATACTGTTTCCTATCAACTCCGCTAGTATATTACCACATCCCCGTATGCAACCGTATCTTCTCGTATACTCTCATACGCGGCCATATACGGATATTCGGCCTTACACTATGATTACTCTTAATCGAATTGATATATTTCACTCGCGGCATCCCGCGATTTACCCCTTTCGACGTGTCACCACCTAATCACGCGTTCTACCAAAAACATGCCTTCAAAGAAGATTAGCCGAACACAATTGCGGGTCGCTGACATCCATGACAGTGATGACACACTGCAGACAGCAGCATCGATAGCCGAACGCACCACTCCACCAGACTTTCCGGAGCCCGAGATTGATGATAACAATGACCTCGCAGATCAAGGAGACCAACATTGCACTATTGACCGTGATATTGCTGATCTCCATTCCCAAACTTCTGATGACGATCATGCAGACCCTGCGACTAAAAACCGGTTGTTGCTGGAAACGCTGCTCGAAAACAAAGCCCAGTGTAAAGCCGACCACAGACTGGAATGGGAGGGGATGGTAGCCGAATGGAAACGAATGGCTGCCAAACGGAATCGATGGGCAGCAGATCATGCTGCACACAATGAACGAGGCATGCTAGGCCCCAGACAGAATATCAACAAGATGGTTGACCACATATGGTACTGCAGTGGTGCAAAAGAGCAGGACCGATTTCTGGAACCGTTAGACTTGAATTTCAACTACCACAACCCCTTATTGCCACGCTGTGGACCCGATCACCTCAAATACGCGATCTCTCTTCTGGACGCCTGGAGCAATCACCAAAACCCTGCACTCCGGCAGACAGAGATGACAGACCTTTCGGAATTGGTTGGGGACTATTCTGCGGATTCCCGCCTATGCCTACAGGACTTCATCCTCTAATCACAAGAGATGGGGAAGGTGTTTGGGGACAAGCATCGCCGTCGTATGGTGGGGATTATGCTGATGCAGTAAGATATATAACTTCCAGATGAATCGGTCAGAGCCTATGCAAATTTTGTGCAAGCTAATTGAAGACAGACTGGATGGAATCTACAGGAGCATGAAGAAGTCCTCTACAATATTGCCTGGGCAGGGCTCAGCAACTTTCTCAAGAACAATGTTGGACTAATAACACCTGGCTGCGGCAGCATTGATTTCTTGGACGAATTCTTCGATGAGGACACGGCCTCGGAAACAAAACGTGTCGAAGACAAGACGCCACAGCAGCAGCAAGACCACCTGCAGCAACTGCAGCAGAAACAGCCTAAGGACTCGTCATCCACAGCCGGCAAATGAGGCCAGCGGCCATCCATGCCTGGGGAATTTGACATCACCGCCGGTGACAAATCCAGCCAATTGGGATCAAACATACACCGCAAATCACATGGCAGAGGACAATGGTCAGGCTTTCCACTAGCAACATGGGTCTCAACGGAAATCTTTGAAAACCAACGTCATCCGCAAAATGTATTTTAGTCACTGGAAGCCTCCAGGAGTGTCTGAGAGGATGTGGAGTGTAAACTTAGATGTGTCCATTTCAGGAGAGTATCAGACTCCAGAAGGGCATTCCTCCCGCTCCGCAGAGTAACTGGGAACACCTGGGAGCACCCGCGATAAACCTGGGAGCGCCAGCAACATGTCTGTGAGCACCTCGAATTACAGTAGAGCAGTCTGGGAAAAACAACATCTTCTTTGGGAACGCTGTGGGTGTACCTGGAAATCATAGCTTCTACTTATAGTTCAACGATTTTTAATACTCATGTATTCAGTTTGTCTTGTCGTCAATGTATGTAAGCATCTATATTGCTACCCACGGTACATCTGGACTGACTGCAGGCGGTGCTTGAGAGCAATTCGAGGTGCCTGAAAACGACCATCAAGGGAACTCAGGCCCTGATCAAGTGAGTTTAGAGAGGCAATTGGAGACCAAGACTGAGTGAACTTAGAGATGCACTTGGATGCCATGAGCAAACTAGAATGGAGATGCACTTACAGGCAATGATCGAGCGAGATTGAAGGAGTACTTGGACGTCGTCGATCTGGCAGCGGTCGATGTGAGGCGCGCCAGGTACTGAGACTCTACTCATGGGTTATTTAGCTCGACACCATGGGAATGTGATGAGGTGACATTCCCATTGAACCTCTGACGGAGAATTGTCTGGTGGCGGTCGATCGGTAAGGAGGTACACCGGAAGCTGATGTTACGTTGAGGGGACAACATGAAATTGTGAGAGTAAAGGGACGACAGGAAATGTTTGTTGTATGCAGTACTCGGTGTATGCTGTACTCAGTGTATGGTGTACTCGGTGTATGTTGTACTCGGTGTATGCTGTACTCGGTGTATGCTGGACTCGGTGGATGCTGTACTCGGTGTATGCTGTACTCGGTGTATGCTGTACTCTGTGTATCCTGCACTCGGTTACTACTGCAGTCAGCGTGAAATCATGATGATGGCATGTAGAGACAGAGAGAGATGACTTATCTCTGTGTTCTTGCGATGATGGTAAAGTTGTGTATGAGAAAGAGAGAGATGGTGCATGAAGAAGAGAACAATATGGAGGATACAGGACTGCTATGAGAAATCAGGTGTAGGGGTTGCATGATTGGATTTACAAGAACTTCAATCCATGTGATTACCCGCCGGATCGGGACTCGTACCTGCCATATCCTGGAGGGTCAATTGACTCCCACATGCAATTCTCTTGAGTCCCAGTTTCCCATGATGATTTCCCCCATCTCCTCTGATCTCTCTCTGCCTCTATGATTACCTTAGAACACGAAGTTTAGTCATCCCTCTCTATCTCTCCAAACTATGATCCAGAGGCAACACTGAGTACAGCATACACTGAACACAGTATACACCAAGTACTGCATCATTCTAAGATCAACTGTCGCCTGCTCCAAGCCATTCTCTTATCTCTCGGCGGACCTTATTGTACTCAACTCGCTACATTCCCACAATTAGGAGTTAACCAATGATTAGATTCTCAGCTGGCATTGCACCTCCCTTCCGATCTACCGCCTGCAGATCCACCTCTTCCAAGTGCATCTCCCAATTCGCTCGATCACGGCCCCCAAGGGCATCTCTGAGTCACACAATCACGTCCTCAAAGTGCATATCCAAACTGGCTCAATCATGGCCTCAAAGTGTATCCCTGAGTTACATGGCTGTCGCCTCCATTTGCATCTCCAAACTCGCTAGATCATGCCCTCCGTGTGCATCTCTGAGTTCAACATGATCTCAGCCTCCAAGTGCATCACTGAGTTTCAAGATCTAGGCCTCCACATGCATCTCCAAACTCGCTTGATCACAGCCTCCATGTGTCTCTCTGAGTTCAACTTGATCTGGGCCTCCAAGTGCATCTCTGAATCACATTATCTCAGCCTCCAAATGCATCTCGAAACCCCCTGGATCACGGCCTCCACGTGCATCACTGATACCCACTGGATCTCGGTATATAATTGCATCTCCAAACTTGCACGATCGTGCTCTCCAAGTACATCTCCTCCGATCACATGATCATGTCCTCATTGTGCATCTCTAAGTTCTCTCAATCAGCATCTTCAGGTGCTGCTGCAATTAAGCTGCAGTACTGTCTGCCCCCAGATTGGCCGCATCAATATTTATAGAGACTGAAAGACATAATGCATGCCATATTATGATGTAGCGAATCTTGTGACTATAACAAAGACTAAATGCCATGTGGTTATGGAACCGTATGGGCCACTGCTGCCAAGCTACGACACCAAGTCTCCCACAGAGCTGTGCAGCGCTCTCAGCGGCTCCAAAATTTGACGATCCTATAAGTTAAACAACAGAGCATCCCGACTGCACCTCGATACCTGCTAGTGCTTTGAGGAGCTACTGAGATTACTCATGCAGACTTTGAATGCACTTTGCTTAGCTCCAGGGGGGCCTCAGATGATCTGGATGTACATAAAAGCACTAGTGACGTTGACCGGAGTGCCTGGGAGGTTGCCGTGTGGCTTCTGCCCCGATATGCATCGTGCCCCTAGTTCAACCGCCAAATGCCTATAATGCGGATCTCCTAACCACAAGGCTAGCTTCTGCCCTAAATACTCACGAGAAGGTAACGCAACGCAACAGAACCAGACATTAGCTCCAAATAAGGCCAAAGGACACCAATTAAAATGACAGATGTCCATTCTCAATCAACAACCAAAAAACTGATAGGACTCTCTCGGCATCAGCCCCGACAGGAGAGATTCGACGAGGATGAAGTGGGGTTGGAATGGTTGCCAATGCAGACTGTGATTGCGACAATCGACAGCATACAACTGCATCCGATCGCTTTGAAGTCAATGGTGTTGTTGGAGAGCCGAAACACTCGCATGTCACGTCAGTACCTATGTGCCACGTCCAGACCGGACTTGGCCCATATTATTCACGAGGTTGTTATATGAGATAGCTGGGGGGAAATGGAACGCTTGCGACCACTTATCGATTGCGGAGCGATAAGCATCTTTATGTCACTGAGACTGCAAAAACAGCTCGGTCTAGCACAGGAACCAGCATACCTTGTTACTCTAGATCTCAATGGCCAGGGAATGTCTCACCCAAGTGAAAGTTGAATAATGACATTCACTGTTGAGAATATGGAGCACTCATCACCGGTTCAAGAATCGAAGGTACTAGTTATGCCCATGCGGGCTTACAACCTGGTTTTGGGATTGCCTTGGTTGCAGTCCAGGAATCCTGACGTCGATTGCCAATGCAGTGGACCTTTTGTTAGGAAAACCCCAGGCCAAGCAGATGTGGTGGCTGTGGACCGGGTAGAACAGCAGGAATGCCACACGAATGAACCAGCATATATGGGTAGGGTGGATGGGTGTTCCGAAGGAGGCAGCAGTCTCCCAGATATTCAAATACTCGGAGAAACAGCCTTTCATGATGTACTGGCCAGTGAGCAGGTCGTCGGGACATTCTTCCTGTATGTGAGACACTGAACAGGGCTGCTGGAATCGACCATGGAAGGCATCACTGATGATGACTGAGATAGACCCCAGGCGGAGGATGTGCGAGCAATGAGGAGCGGGGGCAACGGTCAGAACAATGTTTCCAACAGTATACTCATCTTAACGTTGCCAGCTCGCCGAGACACAAAGGGTTTACTGTGTTGAGCTGATCGGAAGTATGGATATCACTATGCCAAGGACTATGATGTAACTTGCCTCATTTGTAGTTAGCACCATTAGTCATCGATCGACCTTAGGTCGATGTGACATGTCTTGTTACACGTTACAATAGACACCTTCGCATACGCCCACGCACACTCGACTACTCGAGCACACGCCACCGTACAACAGGTTATGATCCCTTGCGTTTAAAAAGGGCACCGACAATCAACACTTCCATTTTTGTTTGTTGAGTGGAGGTCATCGTCACGGAGAAGCCTCTCCACAAACTAAACAATTACCCTGAATTTCCGCCGGATTTCTGACGGCGGCTGCTGGACGTCACCTGTACAGTCTGAGAGACTAAGATAGCTGATAATTGCAATATAACAACTCGTTACAGGATGAGTTCGACTACGATCACCATCACCAAGTTCAATGGCACAAACTATGCCCAATGGGCAACGGAGATGGCCCTTCTTCTCGAGCAGAAGCAAGTGTATGGTATCATCAAAGGATACGATGACAAGCCGGAAGAGCCTGCAGCAAACGCGACCGCTACAGAGAAGGCCGCTTTCAAAGACTGGACGAAACGCCATCGTGTTGCCAGATCGACAATCCTACTCGGCATGGGACTGAAAATCCACGCGGGATACACGGTCGTCGAGGATGCGAAGACGCTTTGGGAGAAGCTAGTATCAGCCTACAAGTCAAAGCTAAAGCTCAACATCTTCGAGATTAGGGAAGACCTTTGGAGCATCAAGCTAGAGGACTGCGGAGATATCGACAATTATGCATCGCGGATCGATCGGAAAGTCAGGAATTACAATCTCTGCGCAGGACCGACAACCCCAACGACCACTGACCCTGATGCCGATACGGACTCTGCAAAGACATTCGCCAAGATGAGCGAGCAAGAGTACATCTTCTACCTCCTTCGCGGAATCCCAAGGAACGACGAGTGGAAAGTCTTCCTGGAGCTCATGATGGACAAAAACACCACAATGACCGCCAGGCCCGATGAGATTGTCACCAAGCTCGTCGAAAAGGAAGCTGCAATCAAGAGAGAGAATGGGCTCGCTCCAGAAGCTCTGCTCTTTGCAAAGAAGGGTGGCAAAGGTGGTAATGGCGGTAAAGCCGGTAAAGGCGGCAGAAATCCAAAGAGGGATAAGAGAGATGATAAGAGGGATAATAAGGGAGACAAAGAGAAGGATTTCCGGAAGTGCTTTCATTGCCATCGGCGAGGGCACACCACCGAAAGCTGCTTGAGCAAGCCGCGCGGCGATCCACCTAAGTCTGCCGACACTGCAGCAAAAGCATCGACTGAGACTACTTCGACTCTCACGACTTTGATTGAGAACTATTGGATAGTGGCCACCACAAGTGCATCATCCGGTGATTGGTTCATCGATTGCGGATGCACTACTCACATCTCCGGCCATTGATCAATGTTCAATACCTATACCGAATATCCTCCGAATACGTAGAAGGTGACTGGATACAATGGTGTCACATCGTTTGCATCAGGATATGGAAGTGTTAGGTTGACTTGCCAGCTGCCAGATGGAAAGACGGAAACGATCATATTCCAAGAAGTGGTGCATTTGCTGGGGTCGTTCAACCTCATCTCACAGTCTCAGATCATGGTCAATGATGTCAAAGTCGAACCGGTGAATCACTACGGTCTCAACCTCTACAATCGCTATTGCAAATTGATTTCCACTGCACCTCAGGTCGATGGGCTATTCATGCTGGGTCGCGTTCTGGATCGAGCTCCGGAATCGACCGAATACACCGTGATCGACGACAGCTGCCTGCTGGCACTTAAGACGACTGGGCATTCATCTCGGTACGATGCAGAGAAGTGCATGATATGGCACTGCCGCCTGGCACACGTCGGTCTCCAGGCTTTGGAGATCTTGCCGAAGGTCGTTACAGATGCTCCGAAGATGACCGGGAAGTGCGATTGCGAGAGCTGCATTGAGTGCAAATTAGCTCGAAAGCCCTTTACTCCCACGACCTCCCGTGCCACTGAGCCTCTGCAGCTTGTGCACTCGGACATATGACGTCCCCTGGAAACAGCCGTCGGAGGAGGTCGATATATGCTGCTCTTCATCGACGACGCCACAATGCATACGGATGAGTACATATTGAAGTCCAAGTCGGAAGCTCTTGAGAAATTCAAAGAATGGAAGGCTCTTAGAGAAAAGGAGTCAGGCAAGCAAGTGAAGCGATTTCGTACAGATGGAGGCAGTGAGTATACCTCCAAGAAATTCGCAGAATACCTAAAATCAGAAGGGATCTTAAAGGAAATGACTACGCCATACACTCCTCAGTCTAATGGAGTCGTCGAACGGGCGAACCGCACGATCATGGAGCGCGTACGATGCATGCTAGACGATGCCGGACTTTCGAAGAAGTACTGGGCATTTGCAGTCTCAGTGGCGGTCTATTTCAAGAACCGCACTCCGACGCGATCGGTAGTCAGCAAGACTCTGTACGAGGCCTGGCATGCATCTGGGAGGAAGCCATCTTTGAAGCATCTCCGTGTGTTTGGATGCTTGGCTTTCGCCCATGTTCCGAAAGAGAAACGAAAGAAGCTGGATTTCAGAGCCACTCCTGGCATATTCGTTGGGTACAGTATATCGATTAAACAGTACTTCGTATATGATCTGTTGGCCAAGACGCTTTACCGCTCCCGAGATGTGGTATTCAGAGAAGGAAAGCGGTATAGCGCACTGAATGCTGCAGACAAAGCGATCTTGAACGACCACTGCTACAGAGACGTCATCGAGCAACCCAAGCCCACAGAGAAGCAACCAACCGAACATCAAACAGAGGAGCCATTGGACGACGATTCACCTCCGGATCCTCCGAAGCCAAAGAAGAAGTCGCGAAAATTGGCTGGCCTTGAGTCGTCACTTGGAGATGCATGGAAGCCGCCGGCAGAAGGAAGTCACCGCAACCGCGCTGGCAAAGTGGCAGTAACTGCACATTTGGCTCTCGAAGATGAGGAATTGGAGGATATGATTCCCATCTACGCTGCAGCTGCGATCTATGACGATCACGAGGATGGGATCGACGATCCAAAGTCTTACAAAGCAGCAACCGAGTCTCCGCTTGCCGAGAAATGGTATACGGTGAAGAAAGAAGAGTTAGATGCAATTGGTCAGCATCAAGTTTTTGAAGATTTCGTCGAGCTTCCGGAAGGGAGAAAGGCTTTGCCAAGTCACTGGGTATACAAGATCAAGCGCGATGGAGCAGGCAATGTGCAGCGGTTCAAGGCCAGGCTATTCTGTGGAGGAAATCACCAAATCAAAGGCATCGACTACCAGGCTACGTATGCACCGACTGCTCGCTTGGGCCATGTTAGGCTGGCACTCACCATTGCCACCAAATACGATCTCGAGATCCATCAAATGGACGTATGCCCGGCTTTCCTGGGAGTTCACTTGGAGGATGAGATCTATATGCACCCGCCGCAGGGATACTTTCGTTTGGTCCGTGGGAGCCGATTCAATGATCCAAGATTAACAAAGACTTCGCGGAAGATGGTACTCCACTTGAGAAAGTCTCTTTATGGCCTGAAACAGTCTTCGCACGTTTGGTACGGCACTTTTAAGGACTTCGTGATCTCGTTTGGATTCGTGGCATCACGTGTCGACGGAGGACTGTTCATGCTCCATGATAAGGATCAAGGCATAGTCGTTGCCGCAGTCGTTCTGTACGTCGATGATCTCCTCATCATTGCTAACGAGGGCTTGATTGGGCAGATCAAGGACCAGATGAAGAAGAGGTTCCGGATGCATGATCTCGGGAGTGGCTGCTTCTATCTCGGCATGAAAACCGAACGCAATCGGGAGCATCACACGATCGACATCCATCAGCACAGCTAAATTCGAACGATCTTGGCGAAGTTCAGAATGGACGAGTCCAGACCAGTTGCCACGCCAATGACCATGAAGCTTCACAAGAGGAAGCCCGACGAAGAAGCCTGCAATCCGACCATATACCAATCGATGATGGGAAGCCTTATGTATGCAATGACCGCCACTCGGCCCGATATCGCATATGCCATCGGAGTTCTCAGCCGGTACAATCAAGACCTGAGCAATGAGCATATGGTAGCTCTCAAGCGCGTATTTCGGTACCTCAACGGCACGAATGACTGGCGTCTGCGACTCTGAGGAGCACTGGAAGGAGAAAGCGCACTTAGATGTTATGTCGATTCGGACTATGCTGGATGCTCGGATGACTATAAATCGACAAGTGGACTGGTCATCACCTTCGGAGGAGCGGTCGACTGGACATCGAGAAAATAGAAGTCGACTGCCCAGTCCACGACCGATGCCGAATACTATAACTTTGGAGTAGGCTGCATGAGACTCACCCAGATCTCGCATCTCATGAACGAGCTCGGCATCCCGACTGCCCCTCACGTGTTCTCCGATTCACAGTCACTGATCGCGAGTATCAAGAACAGAATCCACCGCGGAACTGCAGTTGCACACATTGCGACCAAGTACAATCTTGCTGCAGATATGGCTAGAGAATGGAGAGATCGACTTCAGCTACATACCGACTACTGAGATGCTCGCCGACTACTTCACAAAGCCACTGCCGAAGCCCGCCTTCTTGAAGCAGTGTGCTGCAATGGGAATGATCGGAAATGGACTCGGGATTGGAATTTGGAATGGCCTTGGAAATGGCCTTGGTAGGCTCGGAAATGGTCGAGGGAAAGCTATCCGAATTGGAACTGGAACAGGCATAGGGAATGCCGCCAAAAATTAAATTGATTGGGCATGTTTGTTTCGAGGAGATCCACAATGTTTGATTGGCTCCTCTTCTTCTTTGTTTGCTGTTTTGTTTGAAACGGACGTGATAGCCATCCTGGAGGAGTGTTGTTACGGGGGTAACAACACCTATTACGATATGTCTCTTTTGACCGGAAGTACTTTAGATGCGTATGGCCGTAGATCCTATATCCTTATAACGAATCGTCTGAGGACTCTTCGGTACTGCTTCCCTCGGTACTGACTTCCTCAACCGTTGGTTGTTGATAGGACTGCTTTTGCTTTTGGTGATCCTTCGTTTTCGGATAACAAGCAGTTCCCGTATCAAGTTTGATAGCCCTAAGGCAATCTTTAATCCTATGAGCCCCTTTCCTATCGGGTGGCCAGGCACAATGTAAGCACTCTCCAGCTGACTTCCTTCGCTGGATTTCTGCTTCGTTGATCCCTTCTGTCTTAGTATAACTTTTAGGCTTTCTGTTCTTTTCAACCCTTAGGGCCTTCTTTGTTGATGCTAAGGGGTTGATTCGATTTCGTTTCTTCATCCTAGTAGAAACCTGAGTCCGTAGCTTCCTTGACTCCTGAAGGAATTCTTCACACTCCTTCAACACCCTATCCTGTCTCGTATCTTCTTGGATATCCCTAGGTGTCGGTGATACGATTCTTCTAACGCTCGGAACCTCTTCCGGGTGGATGGTGACGTTAAGTCGAGATTGTATATTATCGATATAATTAACCAGTCCTTGTTCTAACCCTATGATCGAGGCAAGCCACCAGATGCAATGAGCCACGAAGATTTGTTGAGTTTTCCTAGCGTGGGATATAACTTTTTCGAAGGCGTATACGATAATGTCGTTATCGTTCTCGAAGGTAATTGTCATTTGTTTAGAGGACGTAATCAAGGTGCGGGGCTGCCGCTACACAAAGCTAATAGATTCTAGGTATAGATATAATAGGTATAGGTATCATAAAAACGCAATAATAAATAAGGATATTTCTCCGCTGGTAGGTATTGTTTTCGTCTCTAGCTGTTCGAGCTTGTCTTCTTCATTGCCGGAACAATGTGGCCTTTTTATAGCCTCTTGGACATCCCCTTGAATTCCAACTGAGACCATGATCCTCGCTATGTCATAACCACGTATCTGCGGGACTTATTTGTTTGCCCATTAGATACCCTTGTGACTTATTTGAATGCACGTATCGGACATGAACCCGTATTCCGCAAAGTCAACGTGTCCATGCATGGCTACTCCTAATCCCAGAATCAGACCATAACTTCAACTTTGACATCTCGCTCCGATGGGTGGTGGTCGGTAGTTGGAACGTGCCCTTCCCCTGGCACCACATCTCTGCCTTTGATATTATCTCTGACACCTCATAGTCTTATCGGGCGCCTTAGCTGGTGCTATGCCAACGTGAAACTTATGCGCGTTAATCTAGAGACCGAAGCCCCAGATTAATCATTGCAGAACCAACTCCTCAACTCAATGCCGGATATCCGCTTTAGGCAGATTGCCAACGCCATATTCCCTCAGTCTTTTGGGCGTAGGTGTTCTAAAACCCGGGCGTGCCGCGCATCCAATTAAGGAAACCGCAAAATCCTTTTAATCACGACTGCCGTGTATTTATATACAACCGCATAGTATCTAAGAATGAATCTGGTTGGAAACAACTAGCACGACGGGAATGTACCTGGCTGTTGTTGCATCGTCAAATCAGCTGCCGCAGCATTTTGCGTTCAATCACTCCGCTAAGCTGCCCATCAGCTTATCCAATCGAGATGTGCTATAGTGTAAACCCCCGATAAAAGGTACACCACATGGTGATAACCGTGAGGTTTTACTGAACCACTTACACTGCCAGGAGAGACCCCTAACAAGTGTTGAGCTGATTGGAAGTACGGATATCACTATGCCAAGGACTATGATGTAACTTGCCTCTTTTGTAGTTAGCACCATTGGTCATCGATCGACCTTATGTCGATGCGACATGTCTTGTTTCACGATACAATAGACACCTTCGCATACGCCCGCGCACGCTCGACTACTCGAGCACACGCCACTGTACAACACTCTGGATGGCGGGGCTACGCTTTTTCATGGGCGAACCTTTTTGAATCCGGGCTCCTGGATATCCCTGCTTACCACTCCATATCTATATCTCGAGGTGAGAACTGACATTCGGAGATGGAGGTGGTACAATGACAAAGACGGTGCCAACAGATGATAAAGGACATGTCCCAGGCATAGGACAAGATCTCGTGGAGGTATTTGGTAAAACAAAGGTGGAGACACTTCCCCTGCATTGGTCATCCGAATATGCAATTGACTTGGAGCACGGCTATTAATTGCCATATGGGCGAATTTACGATGTATCGTAGTTTCAGATGATGTCCTCAAACACTTACATCGAGGCAAACATAGCCAACTGGGTTATGCAGTGGTTATCATCGCCGGTGCAGGGGCCAATTCTCTTTCCCAGAAACAAAAATGGAGGACAAAGACTTTGGGTCAACTATTGTGTGTTTAATGAGGCGACAGTGAAGAATCAGTAACGCCTTCCATGAATTTTAGAGCTGATTAACCGTGTGCACAAGGCCAGGATATTTACAAAGCCGGACCTCCATGGTGCTTATATCCTCATCCAGATCAATGAAATAGATGGATACAAGACAGCTTTTGGAACGCATTACAGCGAATTAGAATACCGGGTCATGCCATTCGGTCTATGAAACGTACCGGCGATGTTCTAGGTTCATATCGATGGTTGTGTATGGACATTCATTGGGGACTTCACGGTATACTACCTCAACGACATGCTCATCTATTGCACAAACGAGATCAACTACGAGGAGCATGTGTACCAAGTGCTGCAGCGATTTGAGGAATTCGGCGGCTATTGCCAAGACGAGAAATGTCAATTTGGATCTTGGGAAGTCGGGTTTCTGGGGTTTGCTATTACGGCTGTTGGAGTGGGCCTGGAATCGGATTGGATCACCACAATCGAGTACTGGCTGACACCATACTAAATTACTGATGTCCAGGTGCTCCTCAGATTCAAAAACTTCTACTGATGGCTCATCTGGAAATATGCCAAGGTGACTCTTCCCCTTACAGAACTCGTAAAACAAGTAGATAAGGCAGGCGAGCCACCAGAGGGCAGACCTCGATGCCTGAAGTGAGAACATTATGGGAAAGTCAAGTAGGATTGGACACGGCAAACCGAATTGGCGTTCCGGAAACGGGAAAGGACCTTTACCAAGGAAGTGATCCGCCATCATTTCGTTCCAGCCATGCCGATCAGTCCCCAAACTGATGCGAGTTGATTCGAGATTATGGTCATTCTCAATCAGTACCACAGTTTCATAGTTCTCAGGCCGGACAATTACTATACCCGGATGTGCTCTTCAGCAGAATAAACTTATGACACTTATCACCGGGACCTTTTGGCCTTTGTGGTAACACTCACACAGTGACGACACTAACCAGAGGGCGCCAATCACACGATGTTAATTCAGTGGGACCACAAGAATGTCGAACATTGCCAGACATTCAAAGTGCTCTACAGAAGGCAAGCCCGGTGGTTGGAAACTCTTTCGGCATACAACTTTGTAATCGAACACCTTGAAGGCAGCAAGACCTGGCCAGATGGCCCATCGAGACGATCTGACTACCAGATTGGCTACGAATCACCTGTGGCACGAGGATTGGCAACCGTCTTAGTGGAACCGTACGACAATCTTATACCAGCAATTTCCGTGGCCCATGCTCCCGACCCCTTGGCGGTCGAGGTCTCGGCAAGGATTGTCGACCCACCAATAATAGACACCACAGATACCACCAAAGAGGAGAACAAAATGAAAGTTGTCGCGTGACTCTTAACTCACCAGAGGAGAATGTACATTCCAGGGATCGATTCCCTACGCAGAATAGTCATAAATCTATTCCATGACACCCCTGAGTCCGGTCATTTTGGTGCTCTATAGACTACTCTACTGGTATCTAGGGATTTCTACTGGCCAGTAATGGACTCGCGTGTACGTAAGTATGTCAGCGGCTGTGAAGTATGCCCTCGAATGAATACACTTCGGCACGCCTGGCGCGGTATCTACATGCGCTATCAGACACCATCACGGCCATTTGACGGCGTCACAATGGACTTCGTCACCGACATGCCAAAGTCACCAACATCAGGCTACACCGAGATTCTCGTCTTCATGGAACGACTGAGAAGGATGGCAGTATACTTACCATGCCGGAAGGATATTGACTCGGTGGTATTGGCAGGGCTTGTCATTGTACAGGTTCTCTTCAAGCGGGGCATCCCAGACACCATAGTTACAGATCGCGGCACACAGTTTACAAGCCGTTTCTGGAGCAGGTATGTTCTCACTTAGGTACAGACCATCGGCTCCCGACAGAGTTCCATCCACAGACGTTTGCGCAGACTGAGTGTCATCACCGGACGATGAAGCAGTATCACTGGGTTTTCTGAAACTCTGTGCAGGACAATTTGGTCGAACTCTTACCACTTGCCAAATTCGCTTACCATCATGCGATACACACATCCACAAGGATGACTTCATTCTGGGACAATTACAACTACTATCCGGTGATGCAGTTCAAGGCCCCAATGCAATCATCCAGCATGATTTCGGAAATCCAAGCAGACACTTTCGCAGCTGGCCTGGAGGAGACTCACCAAACTCTCCATAAGAACTTGCGGGATGCTCATCCCAGTCAGGCAAAATATGTCAGCAGCAAAGAGGTTGTTTTCGAGGTTGGAGATAGGGTCTCGCTTTCAATACAGCTATTCTGAATGACAAGGCCGTCAAAGAAGTTGGATTACAAACGGACAGAACCTTACAAGGTACGTAAGCTCATTAATAAGAATGCTTTCAAAGTTGATCTTCTGTATACGATCCGGAAGCATAACGTTTTCCCTGTCTCTCGGGTTGACCATTATACACCTCATACCGCCGGCGAGCCCCCATCTGAACCCCAGGCAACAGTTGTTCACTTCTCAGATGAATGGGAAGTCACCTGCATCCTCGACTCGAAGTGATGCTCCACATAAACAACCCTCATTTCAGTCTGAAACACCCGGGTGTTCCAGACAGCTCTGACGGCTCTGACGGAACCTTTTACCATCTGAGGGGGATTTACACGTTTCGAGTCGCCCAGGCGACGTGTTACGTTGCATACTTACATGCATTACTATGTGCCTAATGTACGCTCTATCAGAATGACACGTGTGTTACACTCTTCGTAGGGGCTGTAGTTCTGTTGTAGCCGTTGACACAATACCTGGCGATGTCAATGCCTCTTTTCGGCCAATAGCCACATGCCGCACTCTCATTCATATTTGGCTCTGAGATTGTGTCTGTTATTGCAACAGTCTGAGCATCAGATACATCGCTTGCCGTTGTATTTGCTTCGCCATTAATGTAATTTACATGTCTGAAATCTATTATCCAAACTTCACCCTCTCTAGTACAATGCCCTCAGTCCTCCACATTGTGCGTTGATCCATCAAGGGGTTGCGATGCTTCTTCCTCATCATCCTTATCCGCAGCGTCGCCATCCTCGTACTGATACCCGTCAACATCACTGGCTCCCAGTTCAGTCCTCCACATTGTGCATTGATCCATCATCTGCTTGTGATGCTTCTTCCTCATCATCCGGATCCACATCGGCATCGTCGCCATCCTCGCCCTCATACCTGCCGACGTCACTGGTTCCCAGGTCAAACCCCTCGAGTTGAGTCACGGGCGGTCGTTGCCGGCCGGCGATGGGGATGGCATCGCGCTCATCTGTTTCATCACCTTCATTATTGTAATCGCCGCTACACCCTGGCATCCCGAATTGCAGTTCCTCATTCATGCAATTGTTGTGTATCGGGATCTTTGGTTCAGTGCTTCGGCTCTCAGGCTTCCCAAGTGCAACTTTGGAGGTCAAATAGTCGAGAAGAATAGCATTGTCAACACGCGCTGCTTCCAGGCTGCTGACCACAGGAGGCATTGGGTTCTCCGTCTGTTCGATCTGATGCTAGATTGTAGCGAGAGTGTTTTCATACAGCCTCTGTAGGTAGCTCTCCAGTAGTGTGTTCCAGGTATTCATTAGCAATCTATACATGACTGCAATGCAATACGAAGTCAACAAGTTGCGACTGGTTGCAGTGCAGCAGAATCCGTGTTTACCACCATCATTCTTATAACTCAAGTAGTTCGAGCAATCAAGTCTGTCCACTTCCAGCTTTGACTAGGAAGCTTTCGGATGAACACCTTGGTTCTTTTGCCACTCCAGGAGAGCATGGCGCAACGCGGTGTAGGTAAACATGATCAGTGGCGAGGGTATATGACCATCCTTGTCGTTGATCGTGGAATTATAAAATTCATCAGCTTACTTACGACGGTTATTCGCCCAATTATAAAATTTGAGGTAGATATACTTTGGAATTGCTTCCGCCAGAAAGCAAAGTCGACTCTGGCGATTAGTTAACAGCATTCGACTCTCTCTGCGTTGGATTTGGACTGCATACACCACCTTCCACACCCTATACTACAGGAAAAGGATACTTATTGTGTGCCAGATGGGAATCAATGAATTACAAACGCTCTACGTCGGATTCAAAGCGGTGTATATCATAAAGCTCTGCTATGTTGTCCCTGCCAAATTCAATAAAATGGGATTCAACCTTATGGACATGTTCCCAAACCTGGTACCGGTTTAAGCATGTAATATGCAATGTTTGTTGTCGCTTCGGCATATCTCTTTCAAGATCTCCTTTGCACACGCCTCAAATGCTATGGACCAAATGGTGTATTGCTGCAAGGCAGTATTCCAGTGCGTCTCTATTATCTGCCGGTGTGGGGCTTCAGCAACTACTTTTAAAACGGGTCGCTTTGCATAACTTACTGTCTCCAAGTCACTTGCATTTATCAACGGCCCTCTGTTCAACATGAAGAGCTCCAGGATTCTGTCCTTGGCAAACGCAAGATGCATCATGTCTGAGTGACCAAATCGATGGATGCTGTGACTGGGGGAGACCATTGATCGAGGTGTAGACACCGCCTGCTGTTGCAATTTCTACTGCCTCTGTCTCTGGTGCATTGCAGTAGGTTGCGATCTGAGTGGATTTCTAATGATCGCGCGGGCTTCTTGATTCGGGATGGCGGTAGACAGGTTTTCAAGACCGCTGAGCGGAGTGGGAGTGATAATAATGCCGGATGCGGGGCTGGATGCCCTGGGACACCTTGAGGTTCCTCCCAGTGCTGGCGTGCTACGACTCCTTCGACCTTGCGTGGTGGTTGGAGTATTTATTGACCGTCTCGGTGTAGTGGGTGGGGTGGAAGTCACACCTTGATTGATATCTGCAATGCGAGAATTGTTCAGCAATGATGAGAGGGAGGAGTGCTGACCTTGCATTGTAGAGGCTACAGAACTCCCTCCTTGAGATGAATCCCTCTTGCCAGCCGGTACAGAAACTCGTATGTTAGCAGGCGGAAGTTCAGCATTCTCCATAGCCCCACAATTTGGCTGATTCTGACACTTAGCAAGACTTCGAACATTTCGTGTGACTGCAGTCATGTCAGCGTGAGGGCTGTCGGATTGCAAAGTCCAATATAGATGTTCGACGATCACACAGTAGGAATTATTTCCTGTGCAGGCATATACAATGCCAGGAGGGGTAGACTCCAATTGGAGCGATCATAGAATGTTTCAACAACAAAGGGAGGCGCAGTGTGGAACGTGCTAGTTTCTAAACTCTGACAATACTCGGTGACGAAATCCCTTCAAAAGCATTGAATTATGGGCTTAACTGCAATTGAATTAAACACAGATTAATCTCATCATTGATATTCACTGTTACAGCAACGTCTGAAGGTCTATTTGTACCGCTTAAAGGATCTTTCTGCCTTCTTGGCACAATTCTCATAGTAATGCACTCGGTCTTGGCAGAATACTTCGAACCATCAATTGTGTATATCTTCCGTTTCACAGTGGAAATCCTCCTTTGGCACAGATAAAAGCATCGCAAAGCGAACAATGACGCATTCTCTATCCTATGACATCAGCGGCGTGTGCTTCTTCCACTGAAAGGCATTGGTAGCTGTGTTAGATGGTTGCACAGTAGGGACCACCTGAGAACTACTCAGTTTGCTCCGAGATGTACCAGGTCTGAGCGGTAAAAATCATGTGTGACGCAAATGGAATGCCTGGTGTCATAAACTGTCCTCTCTGCGAGTAATGAATCTTGTCTCGAAGCTTGTCACTCATGAGTTCCCTGGTGGTTCTCAATATGCAGGCTGGGCCATTTTGTGTTCGTTAACCAACTAAACTCAAAATTTGAACCTGGAACAAAGAAATCCCCTCAACTCGACTATATATATCCCTCCTTCCCGCCTACACCTCCATTCTCCTTTCCTCCCATATTATACACACCGACAGCATCCTGATCTCGACATCACGTGACTTGAACAAAACAATGCCTCTGCGTCCAAAACACACCCGATAACCTACACAACTTTGTACTTTCCCTCTCGGCATCCTTCCACTACAACTGTATCATAATGGTAACGTTTGAGATGTAGATTCATTTTCAACTCACCGCGATGGCACCAAAGGGCAGCAGCAAAGGAATGGGAAAGGCTAGAGAGAAGATGCCGACATTGGGTATAAATCAACGGCGGTCGTTGGATCAGGACTGTATAAAGAGAGTCATCTCGGTACACATTGGTGGACTGATACAGATATCCAATGTTTGCGGCGTCCAGGATGAGGGGGCATTGGGACTGCTTTTATCATATAATCTTTCTTGATCCTGTCATGACTCGCCGCTTTTCCCAATTCCAGCTCATGTGGCCTCACTGCAGGAGCAGCAAGTCACCTTTTCGGGAGTGGTGGGCTGACATCGACTAATATATGGTGCAAATGTTTGACAAAACCCGCGACCAAATGAACAATAGGGGGTTGGACCACCCCCATGCTTTTGGGGATGAAGTCGATCGCTCCAATACGCAGACAACCAGCTTTGGGAAGGTTAAACGCACTCGTGAGCATTTCTCTTGGTACTGTAGTGATGATCTCATGGTAAAGATTGAGCCGGCAGGCTGCTGGCAGTACAAACCTGGTGACTTCCTGGCCGTTACACCATTGTATTGGGATGAGATAATCGACGAGGATGATGATGATGACAATAGGGCGGATCCCGTTGCACTGAGTGGTGGAATGAACCGTCCTGGATATACCAATGAAAATTGACGACAGGGAGTGTGAGGAGGCCCCGCAGGGCAGTGAGACAGGGTACGGGAAAGGGAAGGTAACAAATAATGGGATGCGGACAGGGATGGGAACTGAGGACGAGAAGAGGAAAGGGAAGGGGAAAGGGAAGGGAAACGTTAAAGGGAAAGGTATTGTTAAACACACCCCATGGGGAGATGAGATCTCTTGTGCAGTTGCTTTGCAGTTGCAGAAGGAGATGGCAGAGGCAGACTTGAACACGGAGGGCTAACTATTGTAGGTATATTTAGATCCGGAAGCATCACACACAGTGTCAATTTACTCAGGTGATGATTGCGACTTTACCGATTCGGACAGCCAATATGACGCAGAACGTGATTCTGATATTAATATGTGAATGGGGGATGATGTGGACTCACCGGACGGTGTTGATTCAGGCGACGATGTGGATATGGACAGGGATATTGCCGATGAGGAAGAAGACAAGAAGGAGGAGGAGGTAGTGGATGAGAATGCGGAGGAGGATGAGGATTAGGATGAGGATGAGGATGAGGATAATGGCAAGAACCTCGGACGATTGGCCAGGGAGAGATGGTAAATACATCGGCTGACAATGCTGATACCATGGTAGACGCTCAGCACACCGTGCTACATGAGCAAGACCACAAGATGCACGAGCATACTCCAAGGCCACAACCTCTGGTGCCTGCCCCGACCTAACGAACCCTGGAGCCTTCCCCCGGACCATGACTACTGGAGACTCATACTTTCAGTGTAATGGAGTTTTTCGGGCTTGTGACGCCGCAAAAACATCACCCAGCGGCGCCAACTCAGCAACACACTGAGGCAGCCGGGAACACCTCGGATGCCGATGTGGAGCTGCAGCTAGTATGCCAAATGGGAAGTTGCGAAAGTCTCCCTGATGTCCATCTCCCGGATGTCCGTGTCCCCGATGTTCCTCTCCACGATGTCCATCTCCCAGATGTCCCTCTCCCCGATGTCCCTCTCCACGATGTCCCTTTCCCTGATGTCCCTCTCCTTGACGTCCCTCTCCCTGACATCCGTCTGCCTTGCGTACGCCCAGATGGCTCAGTAGGCGAGGAGTGAACCAGGCCTCGTGCTGCACAGTAGGCATGAGCCTGGGTTAGGGTCAGGTTCTCGTCTTGTGAGTTTCCTGGACTGTAATGTATTCATCTCAGTTACTGATTAAGGCACACATCGAGGTGATTAGTTCGTTTGGGTTAGGGTTGTGGGCATGTTCATTTCCTTAGTTCTGATCTATTTATGTGAGGCATTGATTATTACACGCGTCGTGAGGTTTCTGTATTGCTTAGGGTATAACTTTTATTCATTAATAGTATTATGGGACATCGCGCATGCGGTGTTTTTGCAACTCCTGGCATGTCAGGAACCTTCTTCTGATGGTGTTGAGTGTCAATCAATCTCTCAAGTATCATGAGCTTATACCCACACCGGACTGCTCCAGCCCAGCACCAACTTTGGTCACGTTCTACAATGAATACTCCACTCGTCACATGTCGTTCATCAGCAAAATGTAAATTGGTCCGGAAGCCACAAGCAAACCACACACATACTTCGGTAGACATCACCGCTGCTCCCAAGTGTTTCCAGATGCTCCCAGGCCCCCCTGGAGCGAAACAAAGTGCTCTCAGACTCTGAAAAAGCATTTGGAGGTGGTCCTCAAAGCACCTGCAGTTATGGAGGTGCATTCAAGATGCTAGAAGATTTGATTTATACGATAGTCAAATTTTGGAGCAGCTGAGACTTCGAGAGCAACTTGAAACCTCTGCCCAGCTCTGCGGGAGACTTAGTGCTGTATTCTCACAGCTGTGGTTCTTACGGTCCCATTACCACCAGTCATTTCGTGTATCAGATTTGTCCTTGTAAGTTGCAAGATTCGCTACATCATAATATGGCCTGTATGATGTATCTATGTCTCTCTATATAAATACATACGGCCACTCTGGCCGCAGATGGTACTGGAGGGTAATCGCAGCAGCACCTGGAGACTCTGAGTGAGAGAACTTAGAGATGGATTTGAAGGTCGTGATCATGTGAACTGGGAGACGTAGTTCGACTGCGCGAGTGAGTGAGTTTTGGGATGGAGCTGGATGCCGAGATCGAGTTGAACTCGGAGATACACTTGGAGGCCGTGATCCAGCGACTTTGGAGGTGCCCCTGAAGATGACGAACGAGTGTACTCAGAGATACACTTGGAGGCCAAGATCGAGCGAGTTTCGAGACACACTGGCAGGACGTGATCGAGTGAACCCAGAGATGCACTTCGAGGCCGTGATCTAGCGAGTTTGGGGAAGCACTGGGAGGGTATAATCGAGTGAACACAGAGATTTACTTGAAGGCCGTAACTGAGCGAGAATGGAGATGCACTTGGGGCCCGTGATCGAGCGAGTTTGGGGATGCACTTGGAGGCCGTAATCGAGCGAGTTTGGAGATGCACTTGGAGGCAGAAATCATAATGAACTCACAGATGCACTTGGAGGCCGAGATCAAGGTGAACTCAGAGATGCACTTTGAGGCCGTGATCGCGGGAGTTTGGAGATGCAGTTGGAGGCCAAGATTGGGTAACTCAGAGATGCACTTTGAAGCTGAGATCAAGTTAATCTCAGAGATGCTGTTGGAGGCCGTGATTGAGCCAGTTTGGAGATGCACTTGGAGGCCGAGATCATGTAACTCAGAGATGCACTTGGAGGCCGTAATTGAGCCAGTTTGGAGATGCACTTGGAGGCCGAAATCATGTAACTCAGAGATGCACTTGGAGGCCGTGATCGAGCGAGTTTGGATATGCACTTAGAGGTAGTGTTAGCAACAGGTCCGGGTAACCCGCCAGCGGCCCTGGTTTGGACCGCAAAAACGGGTCGGTTGCGTTCCAGACCCGTCTAAAAACCCGTACCCCAGACTCTTCGCAGGCCAAACCCGGGCCAGTAACCGTCAACCCGTGGGTTTCGCCAGGTTTGGGTAGACCCATCGGTTCGAATCTCCGCTTCTGTGCTTCGGGTTTCACATTTATGGTCACATTCAGATATGCTACTCTTAATCGTAAAATGTTGACATTGGTACGTTACAGTTCATTTTCGACGTATTTGCCTCCTTGGTGTGCAAAACAACAATACTCACGCACCCAACCACATCATGGAAATGAGCGTCAATCGAGCGTCAACGATATTTGGTCTTGGAACTTCGGCAATATGAGTTGTGCTTGATCATAAACATCCATAAAGCAGGATATGGCAGCCTGTATAGGCAGATATGTACGGGATATTCTAGCCACATCCTCCGGGACAGTAACAATTTATTCCATTTACCAAGCTACCACAAAGTATTCTTGAGCCTGTTAGAGTACAATAACAGTCAAAACAATGTATATAGACAATAACCGCCACATCATGCTGTGATTAACCATGATGGAAGGCCAACAACCGTTGACACTCTGTTGGCGATCATTTTGAAGATGGGGCAAGAAGCGTTTCACTTTCACTTTTGCCTATAAAGGCAGTCAATAATCTGTTTATGACAATGTGCAACCTGTTGTCCCCCAGATTACCCATGATACATGACCAACAATCGTTGATGCTCCATTGACGCTTATCATCATCATGCGGCATCGAGGGTATTCCAATCTGTTTTGCGTATATAGGCAAGCAAAAATTCCTTTATGACTGACTACACTCTATCGGAGGTGTCATTTCCCAGGACGAATGACCAAAAATCGTTGACACACGGTTGACGCTCATTTTCATAATGCGGTAGGGAGGGTATTGCTATCTGTTTTGCTTATACAAGCAGCTAAAAATTCCTTTAAGACTGACTACAACCTATCGGTAGTGTGATTTCCCAGGAAGCATGACCAAAAATCATTGACACTCTGTTGACGCTCATTTTCATGAGGGGGCAGGGAGGGTATTGCTGTCTGTTTTGCCTGTAAAGGCGGCCAAAAATTCCTGTCTGACTGACTACAACCTAGCGGAGCTGTGAATTCGCAGGACGCATCACCAAAAATTGTTGACGTTCCGTTGACGCTCATTTTCATGATGGGGCAGGGAGGGTATTTCTATCTGTTTTGCCTATAAAGGTGCCCAAAAATTGTTTTGTGACTGACTACAACCTATAGAATAGGTGATTTCGCAGAACACATGACCAAAAATTGTTGACGCTCCGTTGACACTCCTTTTGCCATGGCTGTATCCATATTATGCAATCATTTCATTTGGCACAGTCCATCATTCACATTGTTTTGGCTGCCTTTCTGGCGTTTTTGTTTACATTCTTCTTGATCACTACATTGTTTTTTAATAATACATAGATATATATTATAATAATCTCCAAAATCCAGTGTCTTTTGGTCAATGCTCGTCATTAGTTGCAGGATCGCTCAATCCGCTGCGTTTGTGTTCAAAATGAATGTTAGCCACATTACCACACAACAGATAGTGTACTAACCATCATCAGTCAGCATATCTGGATCAAAATCGATATTGTGCTCAGTATTCTGATCATCTTCAAAAAAGTCCGCACAAGCAAGACCTGTATGGGAATACGTGTATCCAGCCGGCAAATTGCCAATTGCGGACCGTCAAGTTCCGGAAGTGTTACCTGTTGGGGCGGGTGGCGTGTCGGGTGGAGGTGGAGTCGGCTCTGGAGTCCACAATCTGCGTCAGCCGTGGGAAGGTGCACCTGTTGCTGTACGTCTCCAGCATGTCTGCGCATTCTTTGCAGTGCCATTGAGACAAGGAATGTAGGTGGACGTTTGGTTATGATGAAGCATTGCCGGGTGTCCTAGTATCCCAGCCTTCACCATTTTGAGCCCAGGAAACTCAACACCCCGCATCTTCTCTTCTCGGACCTCAGCGCGTGGTTTCTGAATGTGATAATTCGTTTCCTCAATTCTGGCGTGCAAAAAGCCTTCTTTGCCCATTTTGGCCATATTCAATGCCTGGCACATGTCGGACTGTTCCAGCTGTACCTGACCTCCTTGCCTTGCCATAGTTGCAGACATGTTGAAAACCTAGAAGACATTAGTTGATGCTTCCAACAATGAAATTCGGCTGTTACCTCTACCATATGCGCTTCTGTAGCCTCCTCTAAGGTGATTAAAGCCTGTTTCGTCAACTGACGTGGACGCTTATCAAGAAATTCATCTGCGAAAATCCCAGAGCTCACTACATCATGATGTTCGATTTCCCGGACTGTGTCGACAGATGCCTTTGTCGACCATGAAGGTTTCCTGTTACGAACAGCGATGAATTCGTTATGTAGCTCTCCATCGACACCCGCTGTACGTTATACGGTTAATTGACCGCTGTTTGCCTCGATAATGATATATTAACATTCAACTGCATGCTGCTTCTTGTGTTTGCTGTTTCTCGTCTTGCGCTCGATCTTTACATGTGCATCCTGGATCATATCTTTGGTGGCTACATTGGCAGCATCGCAGTGAATTAACATGTGTCTGCACTGTTGTTGTGTGCCAAGAATTTCCGTATTTGATGTAGAGCGCGCTAATCTGCCGGTATTTGATCCGCACTCACCTGGCCGAGGTGGTTGTTTAGCGAAAATGTGCTGGTGTGGAATACAAGAGGAAGATGATAACGAGAAGAAGTGGGAAGCCCTTAGGACAAAATAGTTAGCATCATGTCAGAATGGAATAAATAGCATAAAACATGATCGTTATGCTCGAGAAGAATCCTAGAAAGTCTGGCTTCAAGTTGCAGGGGTTTCCCACTGCCCCGCAATTTGCAATAAGTCGGTCTGATGTAGTCTGTTTGATAACAGGGATCAATTGCGGTGTACGACCGCCGAACTCGCCTGATTGCTACATATTTATAGGATGAAGTTCGACCGAAATGATGTCTTCTGATGTTTGTCCCTAATAATCCCCGGCATATTACATGAAACTGATGCTAATAATCATTTCATGTTGTACTGTTAGTGTCACTATTCCAGATATATTGACAGTCAAGCGAGCAATTTTGCTTTGGTCAAGATGAGTAAATGTACTAACCTTGACATAAAAGACGCAGCTTACCTCCATATTGTCCATAACTTGCATCATCCAACATCTCCCCCAACAACAAAGTCCACGAAAACTACAATGGACAAGGCTCCGACGAAGAACATTTCACCACTTCCGGCGCGCAGATACGGTCAATCGACAATGCGGTAAACCCAACGACATCATCAAGCGAATGAAGGCAAGAGCGGCTTGGAGACAGAGAGAATCCGAGCCCTTGGGGCATTGCGCAGTTTGAGATCTGAAAAGAAGCATGCGGCAGGAGAGGCGAGAAACGCACTTCTTAAGCAATCAAGAGAATGTGAAATGGATTGAGTATTAAGTTGAGAGAGAAACCGCTGGGGCAAGAAAGAGAGTTGAAGATGCAGATGCGGCGGTTGAACAACCGCAGGACGATATGACGCATGCTGACATTGCGGGACTGACATCCAGAGAGCCCAAAAAGACGTTGCAGGAGATGCCTGGTGATATCGGAGACAGTCTGAGTTATCTTGCAAATTCCGCCGATGGGGAGGATGGGGAAGATGACGAAGGTGAAGAGCCTGAGTAGGGCACGTTGAGCAAAGATGACAAACCTGGCTGGGTGATGGGCACAATCACCAAAACAGTCCAGCAGCACATGGAGAGGTTTCGGCAGAAGCAGATGAAGCTCAACGAATTGAGTCAACCGGGATGGGAGGATGCAGCCGACTACTTCCGTGAACGGGATGAGAAATACGGCACCTCTGAATTGAGGGTTCCGGCCGTCGTTCAGCCGCAAACAAAGGAGGACGCTCTGGCACCTCCACCGACAACATTTGAAGAGCTTATAGAGAGTCTTGACATTGTCCCCGGAATATCGCAATAGCCGCAAGGGACTTCTCGACCAGGAAGCAGTCATATTACGCTAGGTTCGGTGATGCCGCAGTGTAAATCGAGCATACCGAGTGGTGAGCCAGCTGCTGAGCCCGATTCTTCAATGTTGCTGAAAGCGAAGCCAGTTGAACCTGGAAGATTTTACCGCTGAATATATCCTCCAGCTAATGACCATATAGATATCAGATTCCAACAAAGAGATGGTGATGGCTTCTGAGTCTGTCGAAGAATAGAAGTGCAAACTGTAATTTTTGACGTCTGATCGCCGTGAAAAGCAAGTTGTTTACCAATTTTGCTATCTGTCAGCTTATGCTTGATCTCAGTGACCAAAATGTGAGACATCATAATTTGTCTGTGCGTGTGCAAGGGTCGAACACGCCATGTGAAAGTTCTAGAATCAAAATCGGGCTGTAAGACAGCATACATGTTCGGTTTCTTTCTGCAAGTGACTGTAAACTGACAAAGCAAAAGCAATATTAGTGACGAAATGTGCTAACAAAATTTAAGTGAGTGATTTCATATGTGTCATAGGAAGAGCGGTCTGTGTGAAGAACGAATCGATCTGAACGACAATTGTCACGCCATATTGATGCATGTATCCAACTGCATAACTCTCCACACAGACCTGGTGCACATGGTTGAGATATTTGAAATTGGTTGTGGTACGTCATGGAAATCGAGAAGAAGGTGCTGGATAAGGAATGGTGAGGAAGTCGAGCTATATTTGCCAAAAACTAGTGAAATGATCTACATGCCGTCAATTGCCAGCCGAAAGCGCAGGAATGTGATAGGGCCATGTCATTTCTCACTCAGGTAGTGTAGATAGCAGTTGATCAAAAATTGAGAGGTAACAAAACTCCAGGATGCAAACGATAATACATACAAACGCCATCATGGATTTCAAAACTGTGTATTTGGTTCTTTGCTTACAATTATTGAGTGTACAAGGGCTGTTCTGATGTGATTAATGTGAGCGTCAACAGAGCGTCAACTATTTTTGGCATTGCGTCAGGATACATCCAGTAGGCTGTATGGCTACAGTGAGTCATAATCCAACTATTGGCCGCCGTTCTATGGAACAATGTTGGTGGCAACATTTCTACTGTGTCCTAAAAATGAGTGTCAACAGAGCGTCAACAACTTTTGGCATTGCATCTTGCAAAATGCATGGGCTGTGCGGCGACTTTACCCCATAATCGTGCTATCGGCCGCCTTTCTTGGCAAAAACTCTTGCAACAATATCGCAACTATTTCATAAAAATGAGCGTCAACCGAGCGTCAACGACTTTTGGCCTTGCATAATGGAAAATCCTAGGGCTGTGTAGCGAGAGGAAGCCATAATCACATTTTCGGTTGCCTTTCTAGGCAAAAACGGTTGGGACTACATCGCTACGAAGTCCTAAAGATGAGCGTCAAAGGAGCGTCAACAACTTTTGGCCATGCATCTGGGACAATCCAAGGCCAGTGCGGCGATATCAACACATAATCGAACTATTGGCCTCCTGTCTAGGCCAAAATGCTGTTGACGATGTCGTCACTATGGCCTAAAAATGAGCGTCAACGGAGCGTCAATCATTTGAGGCCTTCCATCTTCGAAAATCATGGGGCTGTGCATCTACAATGATCTATAATTGTACTACTGGCCGCCATTCTAGGGAAATATGCTCACGACAAGATCGTAACCATGTCCCAAAAAGAGCGTCAATGGAGCGTCAACGATTTTTGCCCTGGCATCTTGGACAATAGAACCCGCATGGAACGCAGATAAACCACAATGAACCTATCGGCAGCCTTTATTCGCGAAAATGCATGTCTCGATATCGCGTCCGCCTCCTACAATTGATAGCCCATGGTGCGTCACGGCTCCGAACCCTACACAGCAATCAACTGCAGTAAGCCGTTCCTAAATGGAGGTTTACACGGTCAGTCGTTGCAATCTCTCCTTGTATTCAACCTGACAAATGTGCATCCAATGTCTGACTGATCTGATTATTTTCCTTTTAGCTGTAGAGTCAATATTTAAGAACCCACAGTCTGCTTTACAGTATGGTAATTTTCGGCAGTCTCACAAGTCGGATTAGCCAGCTTCCTAGTTTCCACCGCCATGTCGGATGAACAATCTTTGAATACCTCACTGATTGAGGTTATGATCTCTTCCCAAAATGAACGTCTCTTTATTCACGATATGAGTGACCTTACTTTGCAAATCATCTTTGATGCGTGGTGGGCTTCAATCAATGTAGGCTGAAGCAGTGTATTGATTGGAATAATTCTAGACATACGCCTTCATGGCGATTCTATTTGGACTGTGGAATTGAGGAGACCTGCAGCCCTGGCATCATATGTATCGTTTGTCATCAAGTTCTTCACCATCCATTAGAATATGGGACCAGCTCAATGGGGAAACACTTGGTGGCAAAAGCTCACATTGCAAAGTTGAACGAATTAACAGAGTCCGAGGTCACTGAATTACATAGTTCGACAGTGGATGAAACAGCTTTGGCCATCCCGATGAGGCAAGGAAGTCGTGGAATCACAATAATAAGTTTGCAGATGAAAATCATATTTGATATCCAGTTTAATCCATATTGACTGAAATGACAAACAAAATGTTCCAAACTGGCAGCTAAGAGCTTTGAAACTTCCTAATTTCACCAAGTGACGTGGAATCGCTACCTCATGTAAGGATTTGATTAGACACATAATCCTTGGAACGCAATATCAAATCTTGACCTACGACGGTCATATAAGGCATTACGCGATAACCTAGTTCTACTGTCCGCTACGACTCTTAGTAATATTTGCCAGAGGGAATATGCACTGACTGTAGATGCAATTAGGAAGCAATTGCCAATAGAAAATAAAGTTACTTTAGCTTTGGACGGATGGACATCAACGAACAAACTAGCCATAACGTCAGTCATTGCGTACTATATGGATCGAAATTGGGCATTGGGTGAAGTTCAACTCACTTTCAATGAGGTCAATCGCCTGTACTGTTCCCCTTTAGCAAGCTAATTAAGGATGATCGGTCAACAGCCAACATACTGGAGCAAAGCTAGCCGTACATTTGAAGAACGTACTTGATCGTTTTAAGCTTACCCACGGCCGTTTGCTTGGTTGTACGACTGATAATGCTTCTTCAAACTACGCGATGACACACAAAATGCATTCAACACTTGAGGCATCTGGAATCGAGTGGCCTGCATTGAGGAACCATATACTGTGCATGGCGCACTTCATACAGCTGGCTTTAGGTGTATTCGTGAGCAGTCTTGGTGTAAAAGGCGGCACCAAGTCTTGGGAAGCGCATGAGCGCAATCAGCAATTTGGAGAGAACGAAAGCATAGACATTGGAAAGAGTCAAAGACTTCGAAAAGAGCGCAATGCTAGAATCCACAAGGTTTCAGCCATGAGACCAGGTTTAGCAAAGATAATTGAGAAAGTACGTATTTCATGAGATTTCGAAAGTTCCGAAGCAGACCTTCATAAAGCAGCGAATGCTTGCTGTATTAATTACGCTAACACCTGGTCGCCGAAACGAGTTTATTGACTGTCAAAAAGTCAAAGTCCGCATCGCAGTACTTCCAATTATGGATGTGAAGACACGTTCGAACTCTACACTGGAGTTGGTCGAGCGCGCCAACCGCTTACGGGAATACACCTGCGAGTGGCTTCAGAACCCCAAATACACTGATTATCGGCCACTAGTCACAACTCAGGATGAATGGACGATTGTGAAGTATGTCATGCAAGTATTGAGGCCATTATGATATTGGACCCTTTGGATGTCGAAGAGGCACACATTCACATTGCATCATGTTATCACTGTGTACAATAACATGGTCGATCTCATGGATGGCATGATGCGAGCTTTGGACAAGAAGAAGACTCAATGGAAGGAAGACTTGTTCTTCCCTGTGAAGTTAGCTCGACAGAAGCTCTCCAAATACTATGCCAAAGTGACTCCAACGAGAGGCATGCTTCTGATTTCCGCACACATCCTCGATTCTTTCAGGAAATTGCCATCGTTTAGAAAGTGGGACACGGGAAAGAATATTAATCCTGAGGACGAGACATCCTATACTACACAATACCAAGAGGTATTTCAGAAGTATGTGGAGAATGAATACTGCGCCAAACATCGACCTGTGCCGGTCAATAAACTGGCAAGGGTATTGAGCAGCAATCTCGTTCCCTCAGCAATGGCTTCAGGGACGTATCCATTATCCTTTGATACATTTGATTTGTCCAACGATGATGAGGAATACTTAACGCCGAAAATTGTGGCTTAGACGACACCCAGACAAAGTGATTGCGCAGCCCGCTTATCGACCGCCACCAGGCTCAATTTGAATTCGTCTCCTGAACCACCAAAGAACTGGGTGGAAATTAATCTAAATCTGAATGATTACCACTCTGACCGAATGGCGATCAGCAGTACATTTCGGATACCGGACATAACCGACTGGTGTCGACAACAGGAGGAAACGCACTCAATGTACGCCAATCTCTGCAATGCGGCCCGCGACATACTCTCTGTCATACCACATGGTGTCGAAGTGGAGGCCAGTTGTTCCCTTGGCCGAGATGTTTTCAGCTGGAGGCAGTCAAAAACCACAGGTGAGACCCTTCGCGAACAAGTCATTGTAAGGCAGTTTGGTTGAGCCAATAACAGGATTTAGGCAGGCACTGACTCTGAATTAAATACAACGAACACAGAAAATGACTTGGAAATGAAGATGGAGGCGGAGAAAAGGATATTGCACAAAATGGCCAAGGTTCACGTGTTTTTGGAGATGTGGCAGGGAAGTCAAAACCTATGTGCTACGCAGAAACAAATCTCGCGCTCAAAACATGCTGATGACCGCCGTAGAATACATTTCGGAAATGGAAGAAATCGTCAAAACATCCTGGTCACTCTTTCAACATAATGGTGCGGCTGCATTTAAATTGTCAGAAAGATTACCTTTGCCACCAGCTTTGTCTGCAAAAGACCTCCCTGGAGGACAAACTCAAATCTGGAATATCCGCATTATTCGGAGAATCAACCGTCATCCAGTCGAAAGCGACAAGGATAGTGTACCTGAAAGCATTTCGGACACCGATGATTGTCTAAACTGGAATGGCGACTTGGATAATCCCAATGAGAGCGAAGACGATTGCTCTGCTGACGATGACACCTATATAGAGAACAACACTTGCATCGAGGATCCGGAATGCCCAGAGCAGCAGGATGTCAGTGACGCATCAACTGTGCCCTGATTGGTTTGGCCGACACAGAAGTCACAGAGACAGGTTGAAAAGGTGTTAGTGACAGTCAATGCTGTTGAAACACGGAGAAATACAGCAGAGAAGAAAATGTAGGGCAGAATGCGTCAATGGTTCACCAGCTTTATGTAGCTTGACCGAGAGTTTCAGTTAGAGATATATTACTGGGGAATGGTAAGTAGCTTGTGAATATCGGTTCATAAATAGATGTATAGCAGGTGCAAGGAATCTTTTGGCATGATACATCATTTTTAGTTGTGTGAGAGTGAACAGTGCAAGATAATTACGCCTCTCGGCTGTACCACAGGGTCGAGTCTCAATCAAGCAGAGAGCCCACCGGTACAGTCAAATCAGGATGAAAACAATTATGGACGGCAGCAGGTGTTGAATGGACAATACATTCAAATGAGGGTCAACGGAGAGTCAACGATTTGTGGTCTTGAAAGTTCGTTAATTCACCAGTAACTGGGTAGTTTCTATGCATAACGGATGTATTGGCAGCGTTTATTGGCAACAGAGCTAGCAACATGGTCACCGCCACATTTTTAGCATCAGTATCAACGGAGCATCCACGATTTGTGGTCTTCTAAGTTCGGTAATTAACTAGTGACTTGGTCGTTGTTATGCATAACGGACATATTAGCAGCTTTTATTGACAAAGAGATAGCAATACGGTCACTGCCACATTCTTAGCATTAGCGTCAATGGAGTGACAACAATTTGTAGTCTGGTAAGTACAGTAATTCCCCACTGACTTGGTCGTCGTTATGCATAACGGACGTATTGGTAGCGTTTATTGGCACCAGAGCTAGCAACAGGGTCACCGCCCCATTCTTAGCATGAGCATCAATGGAGCGGCAACGATTTGTGGTCTGCTAAGTTCGTTCATTCACTAGTGACTTGGTCATCGTTATGCATAACGGACGTATTAGCAGCTTTTATTGGCAAGAGAGATAGCAACATGGTCACCGCACCATGCTTGGCATTAGCGTCAACGGAGCGTCAACGATTTGTGGTCTGGTAAGTACGGTAATTCGCCAGTGACTTGGTCGTCATTATGCATAACGGACGTATTAGCAGCTATTATTGGCAAAAGAGATAGCAACACGGTCACCGCCACATTCTTAGCATGAGCGTCAACGGATCGTGAACGGTTTGTGGTCTTGTATGTCCGGTAATTCACCAGTGGCTTGGTCGTTGTTATGCATACCGGACGTATTGGCAGCTTTTATTGCGAAAAAAGATAGCAACACAGTCACCGCCCCAATCTTAGCATGTGAGTCAACATTGCGTCAACAATTTTTAGCTTTGCATCGTGAGTAAGTTATGTTCCGATTGGCTGCAGACATCCATTTATGTGATATTGGTAGCCTTTGCTGCCAAGAACAACAGCGAAATGCTCCCTGCAGCATCCTGAAAATGAGCGTCAATGGAGCGTCAACAGTTTTAGGACTTGCATATTTTGAAATTAAGGCATAGCGCGGATTTTCACGTCCATAACTGTATTATTGATCACCTCGCTAGGCAAAAATACCATACATCAAAGGTGAAACACAGATACCAAATTAATCAATATTGCAAACTGCTCAACAAGCAAAAGCTCATTAATGGTTGCTGAAAAGGCGATGTTGATAAGATACTATTAACACAGTGCAAAAACAAGAGCCTTATGTGAATCTATAAATGGACCCGGAACCGCACCCGAAATGATGGTCCGGAACCTAGGGTAATTCTACTTCCAGGCCATGATTGATCGAGATTGGAGGACTACATGCAGGTGATCGATCTGGAGCTGGTAGATAGGCAGGTAGGGAAGTGCGACTGTAGCTGAGACTCTATTCATTGGTTAACGGGTAATTGTGGGAATGTAGAGAGTTGAGTTCAATTAGGTCCGCCAAGAGATGAGACAAGCTGGGAGTGGGAGACAGTCGATCTTGGGATGATGCAGTCTTCCTTGTACACTGTACTCAGCGTCAACTCATGATCATTGCATGGAGAGATAGATAGGGATGACTTAACTTCGTGTTCTTAGGTGATGGTAGAGAAAGAGAGAGATGAGAGGAGATGGGGGAAATCATAATGAGAAACAGGTACTTAAGATAATTTCGTGGGCGAGTCAATTTACCATTTCTGATACGGCAGGTACTACTCCCGATGCGGCAGGTAATCACACTGATACAACTTCTTCTAAACCTAATGAGGCAAGTCGTACCCTGACTGCTCATATCTGCTTCTATCCTCCTTATCGTTCCCATCTTCATCCCCCATTTCTCTTTCTCTACCATCATTACAAACCACAAAGTTAAGTCATCCCTCTCTATCTCTCCGTCCTATGATGATGAGTTAACACTGAGTACAGCATACACCGAATACAGCATCCACCCAACATTGTCTGTCTTCCCTTCGTTCTCACGATAATCAGTTGACCCCTGAATTTAGCTTCAGCTTCCGGCGTGCCTCCCTACAAGATCGACCGCCACCAGCCAGCCATCCATGACAGCTCAAAGGTAAAGTCACCGCATCCCATTCCCACGGTTGCGAGTTAACAAACTAATGGATAGAGTCTCAGCACCCGGCGCGCCTCGTATCGACCTCCTCCAACTACTTCTCAAATCCTGCTCGATCGGGGCCTCCAAACGTAACTTCAAACTCGCTTGATCACGACCTTCAAGTGCATCTCTGAGTTCAACTTGATCTCGGCCTCCAAGTGCATCTCCAAACTCGCTCGATTATGGCCTCCAACTGCATCTCCCAACTCACTGGATCACAGCATCCAAGTGCATCTCCAAACCCCCTCGATTACGGCCTCCTAGTGCATCTCTGAGTTCACTTGATCACTCCCTCCCAGGGCTTCACCAAACTCTCTTGATCACGGCCTCCAAGTGTATCTCTGAGTTCACTCGATCGTCATCGTCAGGCGCAACTCGAATTGCTCTCAAGCACCGCCTGCAGTCAGTCCAGATATACCGTGTGTGGATGGGTAGCTAAATAGATACATAGATACATAGATGAGAATACAAACTGAATACCTGAGTTTTAAAAATCGTTGAAAGATAAGTAGAGCTATGATTTCCAGGCGCACCGGCAGTGTTCCCAAAGAAGATGTTGTTTTTCCCAGACCGCTCTACAGTGATTCGAGGTGCTACTAGACTTGTCACTGGCACTCCTAGGTTTGTCGGCGGCGCTCCCAGGTGCTCCCACCCTTCTTGTCGGCGCTCCCAGATACTCTGAAGGCCGGTAGGAATGCCCTCCCCGGGTCTGATACTCTCCTGAAATTGATGTATCTAAATTTACACTCCACATCCTCTCAGACACTGCTGGAGGCTTCCAGTCAGTAAAACATATTTCGCTGATGTTGACAATTCCAGAGAAGACCCCATTTCGTTGCCCTGATTTTTCATGCCGAAAGAAGTTCACCCCAGACAGCTGGCAACTTGACCATATCAAATTACACCATCTTGATTATCCTCAAGTTGCACGCCAGAAAAATCTGACCATTCACAGCGCACACCGACACGTTGAACCCGCTTAGGGCAGTGAATTTAACACTACCAAACATTCAGTCAAAGACTTGGATGTGTGCCCCTAACTTGAACACATTGAAAACATCGCCGAATCGGAGTCTCGATCACTGCCACCTCCTCTGCTTCGGACGGAGACATACCCCGGTGCCGGTGCTCCGCTAAGGGATTACATTGCTGAGCCACGGGAACCTGCAGGTCAGAGTGTCCTTGAGACTGATCTACAAAACAATGGCTACCACCAGTTTGTTACGCATAATGAGTATAAATATATCTGGTGTGGGATCAAGCAGAAGGGCATGCAGACGTATTATGACAACCTGGTGGAGGAAGAAATCACTGCTCTCCATTTCCCAAGCTTCAACAACTGGGATGGCGTGGAGAAGCTCGAGGCTAGCATGTGAAATGATCTGGCTGTGTGGGAGCGGGAACTACACACTCTCGAGGATATGAAATGGAATGACAATCACCAATGCCCTATCAAATACTGGATTCGAGACATCATCCAAAGCATGTGATGGTTGATTCGGCAGCCAGCGTATGCCAAGCATCTGGTTTACGCCCCTCAGCGTTGCATTAACAGTGATACGCCACCGAAACGCCTCTATCCTGAAGTGCACACTGCAGACTGCTGGTGGTAGACCCAGGTCAGGAGAGATACTCCAGGTTCAATCCATGCTAATCGACGTTTAGGCAACTCTCAGGGTCGGGGATCCACTGGTTCCCTTGATCTTCATATCCGTCTGAACACATCTCTCCAATTTTTCTGGCGACAACAAAGTGTGGTGTGGATATATGCCAATTGGCGATCTATCTTCGAAGATCTGGCAGATGCCTTCAACTAGAGTTAGGAGCAGTTCCTGACTTTCACATCGGGTCCGGTAGCGGGCCAGAACCGAAACGTTGTGAATTTGATGGTACGGGTTGTCGACCCAACGGAACCGTCCATTTGATCAAGATTCGACGCAAATCTCCCAACCTGTCTGGATCGGGCAGGTTGTCAGAGGGTCGCCCAGCTGGTCCATCTGTAGATTCATATAATGGTCTTCTTTTTGCAGTTGGATAATTGTACATTATTAAAATTAGGTAATCGACAGCCAATAATCTCTTTTTGGATGTTTTGTACTCTGCGACGTTAATCGTATTGGAATTCGTGTTTAGCCTTCTATTCGTTGCGTTTTTGGCTATAGAGACAGTCAATAGTTCTGTTATGAGCGCACCTATGCGCACAATGCATTGATTACCCATTATGCAAGACCAAACATTGTTGACGCTCCATTGATGTTCAGTTTCATGATGGGGTAACATATGTGTCCTGCATGGTTTCCATTGAAAAGGCTGCCACGACTACGTCTATGAATTATTACCACATTACGACACTTAGATTACGCAACATCCAGCAACAATAATCCTGGACACTCCATTGACGCTCATATCCAGGATGGGACAGGCAGCGTGTCGGTAATCCTTTGAATTTGAAAGGCAGCCAATACGTCATTTATGAATGGCTGCAACCAATCGCCATTTGTTTTGCCAAGGAAGGCTGCCATTATGTCAGTTATGGATAGCAGTGACCATGTCGCTCATCGATTGCCATACTTACAAGACTAAAAATCGTTGACGTTCCGTTGACGCTCAATTTCAGTTTGTAGCAGGCAGCCTGATACTATTATTTTTGATTCGGAAGGCAGCCAATAACCAGTTTATGTATTGCTGCAACCAATCGGCACTTAGGTTACCCAATATGCACAGCCAACAATCGTTGAAACTCTGTTGAAGCTCATTTTCAGAATGGGGAAGTGATCTTATTGTTCACACTTTTACCAGGAAAGGCGACCAGTATGCTGGTTATGGATAGTTCCAACCACGTCACCATTCAATTGACATCCTTACAAGACTGAAAACTGTTGACACTCTGCTGACGCTCATTTTAATGTACGGGCAAGTCAACATCTGTTGCCATTAATAATTGCAATCTTAAATATTTGAACTTTGTGGATGCCTTTCAGAGTAATCAAGATGTGGCTTGATGGCAAAGCCGCGCCCAGTGATATTCCAGCAGTGGTCGCTCTCATCCTGTTAAAATTTATATGTCATGCCAAATAATGTATATTGCCCCCTACAGGTTTGGTAATTAACCGATATTCTCTTGCGACTGGTGAATATTCTTCCATAATAATTCTTTAAAAAAAAAATTCCGTCAAACTACATAACAAACTTTGTAATAATACATTCACGCATTCAGTCCTACTTTTTCTTGATCCCCTGATTCCTCCATGTTTCCATTATGTTCACTGTTAGCAACATCTTTTCAACCTGCGGCTTTGATTATCGCATCGGCCGAATCAATCCAGATACATTTGGTGCCGGACTCACAATCCGCACCTCTGGCATTTCTGAATCCTCACTGCCATTGTGCAGTTCCATATCTGCTTCATTTTCAGCCGCCCAGTCATCTTCGCTGTCGCTTGGATTATCCAAGTTTCCAATCCAGCTAAGCCAATTTTCGGTGTCTGAAATGCATTCAGGTGAGCTATCCTCAACAGTTGCAGCAGGACAGGGGTCAATTCGTTTCATTCGGCGGACATTCCATCCTTCTGTTCGTCCTCTAGGGAGGTCCTTTCAAGACAAAGCTGGTGGAACAGGGGATTTTTCTGACAATTTAAATACAGCCGCACCATCATGATGAAAGTTTGACCAAGATGCTTTGACGATCTCTTCAGTATCTGAAATGTATCCTACGGCAGTCATCTGTTTATTTTGATCATAAAATTCCTTCTGTGTAGCTCATAGGGTTTGGCTCCCCTGCCATATCTCCAACAAGTTGTGGACCTTGGCCATTCTGTGCAACTTCTTTTCCTCCACCTCTCTCTTCATTAATATGTCATTATCAGGGCTGCTTGGATCTAATACTGGGTTGTTACGAGCCAGTGATCCGCTATTGGCTGGAGAAAACTGCCCAACTACTACTGTTTGGCGAAGATTCCCGCCAGTGGTTTTCAACTGCCTCCACGCGATCACATCTCGCCCGAGGGAAATACTGGCCTCGACCCCCACTCCGTGAGTTATAATACAGAATATGTCGCATGCCACATTGCAGATAACGGCATACTTTAAGTGCGTTTCTTCTTGCTGCCGCCACCAGTTGGTGATATCCTGTAATGAAAATGTACTACTAATCTCAATTGGGTCCCTATGGTAATCATTAATATTCGGATTACATTGCCCCCAGTTCTGTGTTAATTCAGAAGGTGAATTCAAATAGAGCCTTGCGGCTGTCAATAAACGTGCAAGATGATCGCTTCATCCGGGTGTCAGTTCGGCCATATTGGGAGGCATTAAGTATTCATCACCATCGCTGGACAAATCATATGAATCATAAGAAGATTGACCAGATCTAGAAGCCATTTCGAAGCTGCTGAGATTGTTGTTCAGTGTGTTATCGGACCTAGTGTACAGCAAACGTCTATGTTCTGTGCAGTATTCTTTCTCCACATATTTCAGAAAGGACTCCTGGCACTTGGTAGTATACCAAGTCTCGTCTTCAGAATTAATATCCATTCCCTTGTCCCACTTCCTAAACAATCGCAACTTGCGGAAAGGATCAAGGATATGTGCCCATGTTACGCCTTTGAAGTTGTCACGGTTCCGGAGTCATGAGATATCACTCGATGATGATGTCAGGTGGCGATGCAATAACGTTCATCAGTTATAAGCAAACACTATCGCCACACCAATGACCATTGGGCATATGTCACTCAACTTGATCATCACCACCCACCCTCGAATGTTGTCATATCAGTAGTGGTGTGTTAATACAATGCAAACACCCATTGCTATATCCTCTATGGACAAAGATAAGGAATGATACCAGCCATCGTCACCTCTCCACGAAGCAACCTTCTATTGGCATTAGTTATGACAAGTCGGATAGGGATATAAGAGCACGATACGAGAGAAGGCTATTGAATGGTACAATGAGGATGATGGTCTGGAAGACAACAGTCCGATGGATACCAATCAGTCTGGAGATATATATCAGAAGGATACTGTTGGTCCAAAGAGACTGGACGATTGAAAGGATACCATTTGCTCGGAGGAAGTTCATGCCGACTAGTTATCAGAACAAGGGGATTGGCGAACGAGGGGATGGTAGTAATTCATCTAGAGAAAAGCGTAGTTAGAATTAGTAGTTAGAGCGTAGAGGAAAGAGGTATAAAGACCTCTCGATTCTCCGCTGGTATAGAGGGCAACCTTCTCACAACGGAGAACAAGCCTTAACAATACATTCGGATTGGAAAGCTATTCTACGTTTATTCTACTCTGATTACTTTCTGCGCCTGAGCGAAGCTCTGAGAGGGATACTTCTAGTTGAGTGTATCTTGGAGTCGATTCCTCCCGCGTTACAGCCGAAATGCGGAGCATACCAGTCGTTGGAGTCAGTTCAGTATAATATTTGGACAGCCTTTGCTGTGCACACTTCACAGCAAAGAATATGTCTTCCTTCCATTGTGTCATTTTCTTGGCCAAAGTTTGCATCACGCCATCCATGTGATCAAACATGTCACTGTAGACAGTGATGATGTGATGCAGAGTAACAGGATGCCGTTTCGACATCCACAGGGTCCAGTACCGGAATGGCCGTAAAACCTTCATGACATACTGGACAACAGTCCACTCATCCTGAGTTTTGAAGAGTGGCTTGTAATCTTTATATATTGAGGTTTTAAGCTACTCGCTTGTGATTTAACTCAATCGGTACACGGGCTCGAGCAACCATAGTGTCGAGTTCCAATGTGTCTTCACATCCATATTGGGTACTACTGCGCTCCGGACATTGGCTTTTTGACAGTCCATAAACTTGTTTTGACGTGCAGGTGTCAGCGTAATCAATACAGCAAGCATTCTCTGCTATATGAAGGTTAATATCAGCACTTTCATAATGTGTTTAAATACGTACTTCCTCAATTATCACTGCTAAACCTGGTCTCATGGGCGGCACCTTGTGGAAACTAGCATTGCCCTCGTTTCGAAGTCTTTGACTGTTCCCAATGTCTGTGCTTTCATTCCCTCCAAATTGCTAATTGCGCTCATGGGCTTCCCAAGACTTGGTGCAGCCTTTTACACCCAGACTGCTGATGGATGCACCCAAAGCAACCTGAATGACGTACGCCATCCATGGTATGTGGATGCTCAGAGTGGGCCACTTGATTCCGGAGGCCACAAGGGTAGTTTGATGTTCGCGAGTCACCGCATCATTTGAGGAAACCTTGTTGGTTGTAATTCGAAGTTCAACGGCCCTCAGTCAGTTTGAAACGATCAAGAACATTCTACAAATGTCCGGCTAGCTGTGCTTCCGTACGCTGACCCATCATCTGTAATCCTTAATAAGCTTTGGACATAGGAAACAAATGGGCTATTAACCGCGTCGAATGCCCATTGTACTTCTAGCAATGCCCCATTTCGATTCATTGAATAAGCAATGACCCATGTCATTCCTAATTTGTTTGTCGATGTCCATCGGTCGAAAGCTAAACCAACTTTGTTTCTTGGCAGCAATTACTTCTTAATTGCATCCACTGTCAGTGTGAATTCCCTCCAGCAGATATTACTTATGGTGCTGGCTCACGACAACACCAACTCGCTTCGTAATGCATTGTATGACCGTCATAGCTCGAGGTTTGATATTGCGCTCCATGGTATATGTGGCCAAATGCAACCTGACTTGAGGTAGTGAATCCAGGTGTCGTGGTGAAATTCAGCAGTTTGAAAGTCCTTTGCTACCAGTTTAGAGCGGTTTGTCCGTCAATTCAGTAAATATACATAAACCAGTATGGTAAATTTGATTTTCCTTTTCGAACTTACAATCAGAATATCTCGAGTTCCTTACTGCTTGAGTATGGCCAAAACTGTTTCATCGACTGTTGAACTAGTCAATTCTGTGATCTCTGACACAGTTAATTCATTTAAATTTCAGATATGTGCTTTTGCCAGCAAGTATTTGCCCAATGAGCTGGTCCAATGTTCTGATGGATGGCGCAAAACTTGATGACAAACGATACATATGACGCCAGGGCTGCCAGTCTTTTCAATTTTGCAATCTAAATATAGTTGCCACGAAGGCACTTGTCTAGAGTTATTCCAAGGAATAGTCTGCTGCACGCCTACATTCATTGAAGCCCACCATATATCAAAGATGATTTGCAAAGTAAGGTCGCTTAAATCACCAATAAAGTCATTTTCATGTTTTGAAGATATCATAACCTCAAGCAACAAGGAATTGAGACATTTTGTATCTGACATTGCGGTAGGAAATTGAACTCTGCATAATTCGATCTGGGTGACTGTCAATGGATATGTTATAGTCAGGTAGAACGCAGGTTTGGAAATATTGACTTTGGAGCTACAAGCAAGAAAAAAGTCAGACCTGTGAGACATCGCATGCATATTTGTGAAGTTAAATACAATGGCATACAAAGACGAGATGGTTGCGATATCATTGCTAGCATTTTGGCCTATCAATGCAGCCGATAGTACCATTATGGGTCAACACCACTACATTACAGTCTGATAATCCAAGATGGAAGCCCAAAAATCATTAACGCTCGGTTAACGCTCATTTCTAGGAGGTACTTGCAATATCGTGACTCGCATTGTTGTCTAGAAAGGTGGCCAATCTTATGATTTTGGGTGAGTGCCGTTGCACAGCCCTTCAATTGTGCATGATGCGAGACCAAAATTCGGTGACACTCCGTTGAAAGTAATTTTTACGAGGTGGTTGCGATATGGTTGTTGGCTCTTTTGCCCATAAAGGTGGCCAATACTGCCATTATGGCTTAACGCTGTCCCGCAGCCTAGCCATTATCTAAGATGTAAGACCAGAAATTGGTGATGCTCCATTGATGCTCATTTCTCGGATGCGGCAATGAGTATGTCGCTGCGTGTGTTACATCTATAGCGGGCCAATAACTCCTCTTTGGATGGATATGATGATGCATCCCTCTGATTGCCGAAAAGATAAAACTAAAATCGTTGTCACTCAGTTGATGCTCCGTTGATCATCACCTTAGAGACATACCACCAGTAATTTGGTGCGCAATCATTTTGCTTAATAGTCATACTGTCATTATTGACAGCCAATGAGCCGTTTCTTGGTTGAATAATTTGTAACCAAAAGCATCGACGCCTCTCAGTTGCTGAGCCACCCCTATTCACGTCCTCAGTCTGATCAATGTCATAGTTCAGTCGCGTTTTGGCTCTTTCAGCCGTGAGGTTTCAGCACACCTATCCATCAACTAATTTGACATGTATAGATTCCAACATCCAGATCTTTCTTTTTCCAGCTCATTTTCCTCGATGTCCACGACGTACCATATGCAGTTTTCAAAATCTTGACCATGTGCAGCAGGTCTGACCAGACAGTTATGCAGTTCGCTGCATGAACTACTGCTGCATGTTGGCTGCCATTGATCTAGGTTTAGACAGCACACTGACCGTTCATCCTATGATTCGTATGACATCACTGATTTATATTTTGTTACTAAATTTTGTCTCTATTTTAGGCTTTGCTTTCTAATGTAACTGAAATAGGCAAGTCAATATCATGTTTGCTGGCCGTCAATCAACCAGATTTGGAGACTAGAACATTTGCAAGCCCAGTTCGCCCGTTGCCCACACTCTGAAACAATGTCATGTCCAGTAAGTTCGTCACTGAAATCAGGAAAAAGCTGACAGGTAGCAAAGTAGGTACACAAATTGCTTTTCCAAAAGATAGGTCTTTAAAACTAAGTATTTGACTCTCTATACCACCAGCGACACTGGAGCCGTCACTATATCTTCGTTTGTATCTGATTTCTATCTGGTAATTAACTAGGAATGCTTCACCCCAGGGTAAAAGCTTATGGGTTCAACAGGCCTTGCATCCTGAGCAGGCATCAAATCGGTCGCCATGCCGGGCGAAATATCTGGTATGAATTGATGTGACTGTGGTTTCTCCGAACCCTCCCTCACTTGTCTACATCCTGGTCGAGAAGTCACTGCTGGCATTTCTGATTGTTCTCGCATGAGCTGAAGAGTCTGCATATGCTCTCCAACTGTTGTCGGGGATGATGTGGCAGGGGTTGTGTCGATTTGGGGCTTGACAACCGCCAGAACCTTCAATTCTACATTCGCATACTTCATGTCTCTTTCACGAATGCAGTTGGTTGCATCCCCACATTGCGGTTGGGTCAGTTCGTCAAGACTCATCTGCATCTGCCGAAAACTCTCCATGCGTTGCTGTACCATTTTAGTGATTGTGCGCATTACCCAGTCAGGTTCGTCATTATCACTGAGCTTGCCCACCTCTGTGTCTTATTCATCTTGTTCCTCGTCTTCACCATCCTGCTCATCATTGGAACCTGCAACCTCGCACAGACTCTCTCCGATAGCATTGAATATCTCTTCAAACATTATTTTCAGCATTCCGGTTGTTGCGCCCCTGTATTCAGCAGTCGTCATATCTTGCATAATAGCTGTCTCTGCATCTTGAACTCGCTTTCTTGCCACAGTGGTCTCTCTCTCCACAAAATCCTCAATCCAGTTCTCTTTCTCTTCATTGCTTAAAAAGTGGGTTTCGTGTCGTTTCTCCACCGCAAGCTTCTTTTCAGATGGCACGCTGCACAGTGCTCCCAATGGTCGGACTCGTTCTGCCTCGAAGTCCCTCGTACCTTCATTCCCTTGATGACGTCAATGTGTGGACTTCTTTGTTGATTTACTGTATTTGCCCGCTGGAAGTGGAGAAAAGAGCTTCGTTGGAGCAATCATCATTTTATTGTGTGATGACCTTGTTGGGCCAGATGTTGGATGTTGCAACATATGAACAACAAGGAGGCAAGCTGAGTCTTGTATGTCAAGGTTCGTAAGTTTGATTAACTCGAATAAAGTAAAATCCGCGTTTTGACCATCATTTCAGTTGGAATAGTAACACTAATCATATGTTATGACATGATAGTTAGCGTATGTTTCATGTAAGTTCCCGGCTATGTGTTGAGACAAACATCATCAGGTGACCTTTCCCACAAAGAATTTCCTATTTATCTCAATCAAACTCAAGATATCAGCTGTCGTTCACTTCAATGTATCCCTGCATACAAACAAACAAACATCATTGGACTGACTTACTGTAAATCATGGGACTGTTGGAATCACTTCCAACTTGCAGCTATACCCAGTAGGATGTCTCTTGAGTACAACTTGCAAGTTGACAGTTATTTATTCCCTTGTGACCTGTGGCTTACTAAATATTCCCCAGGACATTCCACTTTTCGTTATCATCTTCTTCACCTTTTCCACAATAGCCAGTCATGGGTCCACAAACACCTTAGGCTGGTGTGATTCAATCTGAATCGAGCCACACAATGGGCGGTTCATCCAATGCGCCCGTTGCTGAGACACAGCTGCAATGCAGACACCAGTTAGTCCACCGCGACGCTGCAATTGTAACCACCGCAAATATGGCCCAGGACGCACATTTACAAAAAGTATGTAACATCAGACTCAGCAATAATAGGCAGCAGCATGAAATCTGATGTGAGTAGCTCCATATCGATATAGAATGCGGTCAACTAACAATATACTGTCCAGCTGGTGTATGTAGAGCGCTCCATGACCAATTTGTCACTACCCGCAATGGCAAACCTCTATGGTCGATGAAGCTATTTGTCCACACAGTTTGCGAAATGAAACATCTTGATGTTTTAAGCTCTGGGCGTTTCGCGGACGAATTTTGTGATCAGGTCCCTGGGAGTGGACGAAACGGGCTTTAATGACTCTAAAGCAGGCTACAAAGTCATATATGGTTGAGGTAATAGCTGAAGCTTGGTTTCAGAAGCAGCAACTGATTTCTTGTAGGTTTCAAACATGTCTGCTACTCTGGTGAGGCAAGGAGGTCGGGTACAGATGGAACAGTCCACCATGCGCCTTGCCCTGAATATGGCGAAAATGGCCAAAGGTGGGTTTTTGCGCGCCGCTATGGAGGAAACACAACTACAAACAACAAAACCTCGCGCCAAAGTCTGGAAAGAGAAGAAGCGTGGAGCTGAGTTTCCTGGGCAACAGCAGGTGAAATCTGCGATGGAAAGACACCCCGCAATGATTTATAAAAATCATACGGCCAGCTGCCTTCCATGCCAATATGGTACAGCAAACATTCCGCCGACACGCTGGAGGCGCAAAGGAACTGCCGCACCTCCACCAGAACCAGCGGCACCTGTGCCTGGAAGGCCAACTCCGCCCGTAACGCCCGCTGCACTACCCGGTGATGCTGAGGGAAACGAAAGTTATGAAATAGAAGGCATGCCATCCAGGTGTGTATATATGCATTCTCCACTTCCAAACACTCAGTTTTTTAATCATAATGCATTTGGCAAGGATAGCAAGCGCCATTAAGATTTTATTCCAGATTTGCCGAGTACACTATCTGCTGTGTGGAAATACCGCTGACATTTATTTTGAAGACGACAACAGCCTTTTGGGGGAATCTGAGGGTGTGGACGAGAATTGATTTAAAGGAACAGGAGGGACAATTTAATTTATATGTTAAAGGATATATTTATATCCACAATTGAAGAACAATGTAGTAATAATCAAAACATACATGCAGAGGATAGAACAACTGTCAAACACTGTACATGATAATTTATGCCAAAGTAAATGATTGGATAATGCGGATACACCTGTGGCAAAATGAGTGTGAACGGAGCGTCAACGATTTTTAGTTCTGTAAGTCAGGTTATTAAAATGTGAATCAATCATTGCTATCTATAATCATTGTATTGGCCGCCTTTATAGGCAAAAGAGAATGGTACATTGTCCTTGCACCAGTTTCACAATGCGCGTTAACAGAGCGATAATGATTTTTGGACTTGAATCTTGGATAATCTTGGTTGTAAATGATCGCAGACATCTATAATCAATGTTTTCACAGCCTTTTTAGGCTGAGAAGCAAGAGGTCGTCCTTTGACAGCCTCCCGCACAATCACAACTTAAATCAAGTTCAATTCTGCAACTCAGTGATCCTAAACATTTTAGCCCAAATAACCAGTCAAAGCTCCATATATAGACATTACTGACTATCTCGCGCTTTGACTAACCATCCTCCAAGGGGAAAATTCGTTGACACTCCAGTGACGCTCATTTTGAGAATGGGGTATGGAGCGTGACACTTTATCTTTTGGGTTGGAATATGGCCAACACCTCATATATGATCGAGTGCATCCAATCGCCATGTACACTACTTATGCTGCAAGACTGAAAATCATTGACGCGCCATTGACTATCATGTTCAGGATGGGGCAAGGAGCGTGTCTCTCTTGTTTTTAGTTATAAAGGTGGCCAATTCATCCAAAAAGGAGAATTGTATGCAAAAGTTAATATTTTGCGATTAACAGTAGAGTATCGAAATGTGACCATTAACAGAAAAACCCGACACACCGAACCTGAAATTGGAAATGATGGGTCTTGCTGCGCCCGGCAAAACCCGCAGGTTGACGGGTACGGGTCCAGGTATGGCCCGTCAAGATGCTGTGGGTCGGGTTTTTGTACGGATCTGCACCTGAACCAAACTGATTTTCCGGTCCCAACCTGGACCGCTGGCGGTTATTGCAGCGCCCGTTTTGAACACTACGCTCAACGCACAGCGTCGTAACGGTCGCTCTCCTGCCGATTCCAATCATGAACCGCAATATTCCTCAAAGGCGGCTGGATGGATCAGGGCAACCAAACTGAGAGGTGCTGAACGAAGTACTGCGGCGCGTACTCCAGCCTCTCACTTTTAAACACAACATTGCCGCCGAGTGCGGGTATTACAATGTACTCTGTGCAAATTGCCACTTCAGGTGTTGCAAACCGGTTTTAGCAGCATGGCATGCAGATTGGCCGGAGTATAGTGACCTACATCATCTCGAGCGGCGTGTCTGTTTTTGGTGCTAGTGTCCAGATATTGAACTTGGGGATTATGTCCCTCCTGACGAGCAAGACCCCCGGCAGGATCAAAACCTATATCGAACACCCAGCGATGCCAACATGCATGTAGTGAATGCCGTACTCTCGTCGCACCACATTCACGTACAATGCAACGTGTTTCGAAAGATTCCCTGTATAGTGAGCGACCACCCCCAGCGTGACCTCCACCATACAATGCAGATCGGCATGCTTGACCACCTGCGGATGTGGATTTTCCACTTCATGAAGACGCACAAACGGCTCGACAAGTACAATGCAATCAGGTTATGCATGCCTGCTTACCACCACCTCACACCACAAAATAAGTTATATGAACAAGTCTCTCAATTCAATCGGAAGGAGATGAAGGAACTGAGGTGGTACCTGGTTGGAGTTGTGACCTAGTCACTATGAGGCGGAAGCCCTGCTCAGCGTCCTATATTCAATCACACAATTGAGTGCACACGGGGATTGATAGAAATCACTGTGTATGCTCGATATAAATCTCATGATGATGCAACATTGAGCTACATGAAGAAACCCTTGCATCGTTTTCACACCTTCCAACATGATTTCTTCCTCAGGCAAGCTGGCAAAAGGACGGAGGAGAAAGCGAATTCCCTGAGACCGGAACTTGTGAAGAAGCGAAAGGTAGACGACGAAACAAATGCTGAAACTTGGACACCTTCCAAGCAGCGGTGCAAAATGAATGGCTGGCTGGAATATATCAGCCACAAGATCGATGTATCCAATGAGTTAGATGCCAAGTTGATCTTTCCGAAGATCAACTTGATGTCTGATTGGGTCGAACTGATTCGTTGATACGGATCCTTGCAACAGTATTCTGCCGAGAGACATGAAGAAGCACCTCAAAAGAACCTCAAGGACAGTTGGAACCCCTCCAATTACAATCTCAACTACTTGCCACAAGTAATCACCTGTTAGCGTTGTATCCTCTGCGTGGAATTCAGAGAGCTCAATCTCCAAGCCCTCGCACAGCATTGGAAGAACAACACTGCCGCATGCAAAGTGCTCCCTTCCGGTGCTGATTTGGCCTCCCCCCTGAGCCCCCAGTCAGCTGTGAAGCCCGATTTCAAGGGACCCTAAAACAGCTGTGATGGAAAATCCTGATGCGATAATCAAAGAATTCGGAGCGTAACTCATCAATACGCCAGACGCAATGCACCGTGTGGCAATATACAGTCGTACACAGGACTGTATCAAGCATTAGAGTCATCATGTGATGTACATATGGGATGAACAACAGCCCGCAATAGAGCTCTGTTTTTTCCCTGGTATTATGGTTGAACTTGAGGGTTTGGGTGGTGAACGCATATCTCAGATATGTTGATGCACAGGAAGCCAGAGATGGCGCAGAGGGGATCGACAGAACGACTGAGTGTGGGTAAAGCAACGCCCAGGGAGGTGTTATTGCACGCTGAATAGGCGGCTCCGGTGGCAACTGCAACGACTATTCAAAATCAAACTCCAACACAAGAATGGAGCATTCGTTGAGTTGTGGTTAGCACTGGCGCTCACAACAATACCTGAAAACTCTCGTAACTTGAATCCTGTCTCCAAATTTGTACAAGTGAGAAAAACACAGGCAACCATTACTTTGCAAGTTTTGAGCCTGGGATATATTGTCAGCTGCACGTACGTAAGTCCTGTGATGGATACTGGTAGTAAGGCCGATTGTGGATGGAAGGAGCGATGGATTGTCAATAGCCCCATAGATGTGGTGACTTGGAATGATGTGTATGATTAGTACAGACAGAATTGCATTTTACGCTCAGGGAGAAGGAACGCGAGGCAAGATATATGCAGCGTGACCAATCACATTGCAATGCAGATGGAAGGATGTACCCAATGATGCTATTCCGAAGTATTGTCACAGTTGGCCACAATGTCAGAGTGATAGTTTGAAATTGGAGACCGACAGAATGCGTGGAACCAGTGAAACAGCAACCAGAGGGCGAAATACAACGCGATGGATTGTATTGGCGCTGGGCGCAGAGTAATCCGCCACCGTGGTGCCTCTGAGGGCTCTGACAGCGCGCGTTCACTCTGATGGAGCGTTTCCTCCCAAATAGAATGTTCTTTTGCTGATGCTCCCGGAAGCTCCATCATCTCGTACATTTGGCATTTTACTGTTAAGTACATACTAGCTGGGAACCTGCAGAGATTCTCGGGAATGCGCCTGAATTGGTTGATGAGCTCCACTGAGGGCATCCGAGGATGCCCTGACAATGATTGGATGGGAGGAGTGGAATCGAACGTACTACAAGTGCTTTACTTGCGCAGTGTCTAAAAGATAGTAGCTCTGTACAAACGGCATCGGCACGGGTTTTTAGAACCTTCTGAGACAACTCAACTGTAGGTGAAGTTTCCCGGTTTACCAAATCGGCCGTGAGGCTGCTCAGAGTGCACCAATTGGTTGTAGGATGTATTATGTCGTGCGGAGGGGTACTCATTGGATTTGTATCTTTTATTGGGGTCTTCTTGTTATATACACCTATATGGCAGCCCAAGGGGTCTGCTTCTGAACAGAGGGGATGATGTAATGGCGGTCATGATCAGGTTCTCGGCAATGGACGAGACGTGATCGGAGCCGGTAAACCAAAATCTTGTATAGACAACTCGCGATCTCTCTCAGATCGCCACCGATACCCTTACCTATCAACACCTCTATTATATTACCACATCCACCCGCGGAACCGTATCTTCTCGTATACTCTCATACGCGTCCATACACAGATATACGGCGTTACATGCCTCAGCAGAAGGTTTAGTGCGAACTTGAGAGTATCCTAGGAGAGGTATACTTTGAACCTCCCTGTTATCGGGCTAGTTCCCCGGACCTCCTTTGGACTCTGTTGTATGGTCTTGCTCTCTTTCCGAGAAACACCTTGCTTCTACGAAGGTACTAACTGTAACCAAGTTTAAAGAGTGATGGGGTTTCCCGTGATATAGGACAGCAGAGGAACTTACAACTTCAGACTTGAACAGAGAAGCATCGTCGTTGACTTCGATACAGAACCAATGGATGACACACGGCAATATAGTTAAGGCTTAACCTCCTAGTCGACAAGGTCCACAGGTGCGTGTAGAGATGGCTTAACGTGGATTGAATGTTCGATAGTAGGTCATCGATGACATTTCTCCAGGTCAGTATTGGTGATATATACCTGACGATCCACACACTAAACAATCTTAAGACTGCCCAAACCTGTTTTCAGAGTTCACATATGTAACTCCGTCATCCCCCATGCTTTCTAACATTCATAGCTGAGTTCCAATTGTGAAGAGAATGATCTGTGCCATTGAGGTAATCAGCTTGTATTGCTATACTATTGCCATTATTGATAGCTCGTATGAATACGAGCTTATCTGAAGTCAATTACCAACAAATAGTTTTTTGTCACCAAGAGCGTGTGAGAGTGGCCTCTCATATGCCAAACCAGTACATAACGGTTTACTGATCGCTGCAATGAATAGAACCCTTAATTTGCTTACGCTTTATTGGAGTCAAATATACAGTATTCTGCAACTGAGCTGTTTTGCCATATATCAAATGGAGAGTATCCTGCACCATTCTGGACTTTTGAATCCTAAGTCCTATTTGCCCTGACCAAGAAGTTGTGTTTGCAATAAAGGTTGATTCGTACAAGTCTATTCGCTCGACAGGACTGTGATATATCCGTGATTGGTGATTAAGTTATCTCCTATATCACTCTGCGTAACTAGAGATACCATAGTGGTTTGATATTGATGACATCACATCTCATTAGGAATGAACCATTGGAGCTGCAAAGCATTGTTTGGGTAGTGTTAGGAGCAGTTCTGGACCATCACTTTGAGTGCGAGTCCGGGTCCAAATTGAACTGTTGCCAAATTGGCGGTCCAGCTTGTCCGTAAACCCAAACTACCCACTGGGGTATGGTTCTATGGTAAACTCCCAACCCTTCCGAATTGGGCAGGTTGTCAGCGGGTTGCCCAGCGGGTTCATCTATAGATTCATATAAGGCTCTTGTATTTGCAGTGTGTTAATAGTATCTTATTAAAATCGCGTTTTCAGCAACCATTAATGTGCTTTTGCTTGTTAAGCAGTTTGCAATATCAATTAATTTGGTATCTGTGTTTCACCATCAATATATAGTATTTTTGCCTAGCAAGGTGGTCAATAATGCAGTTATGCACACGAACTTCTGCGCCCTGGCTTGATTACAAAATATGCAAGTCCTCAAACTGTTGACGCTCCATTGACGCTCATTTTCAGGAAGCCGCAGGGAGCATGTCACTGTTGTTTTTGCCAGTAAAGGCTGCCAATATCTCATAAATGTATGTGTGCAACCAATCAGAACATAACTAACTCAAGATCCAAAGCTACAAATCGTTGATGTAATGTTGCCGCTGATGCTATGAATGAGGCGTTGACTGTGTTGCTATCTCTGTGCCAATGAAAGCTGCCAATACATTCGTTATGCCCAAAAACGACCAAGTCAGTGGTGAATTACCGTACTTAGAAGACCACCAATCATTGCCCTTCTGTGGACCCTGATGGTAAGAATATGGCGGTGACCGTGTTGCTATCGGTTTTGCCAATACAATCTGCCAATACGTCTGCTATGCATAACAACAACCAAGTCACTGGTGAAATCCCGTACTTACAACAATACAAATCGTTGACGCTCCGTTAACGCTCATGCTAAGAATGCGGCGGTGACGATGTTTGTATCTCTTTTGGCAATTAAAGCTGCCAATACGTCCGTTATGCAAAACAACGACCAAGTCACTGGTGAAATACCATACATGCAAGATCATAAATCGTTGACTGTCCGTTGATACTCAAGCTATGAATGGGTCAGTGAACCTATTGTTATCTCTTTTGCCAATAACAGCTGTCAATACGTACGTTATGTATAACAACTACCAAGTCACCTATGAATTACCATACTTACAAGACCACAAATCGTAGACGCTCCGTTGACACTGAATTTGATATGTTATACATTCAACCTCTGCTGGTGTCGATAATTGTTGTTAACCTGATTGGACTTTAACAGTTGTCTTTCAGCTTGATTGAAACGCGGCCCTGAGGCCAAGCCGATCTGCGTAATTATCTTGCACTGGTCACTCTTACATGACTAAACATGATGTATCATGCAAAAAGATTCATTGCGCCTGCTATACAGCTATTTATGAACAGATATTCACAAGCTACTTACCATTCACCCATAATATATGTCTAACTGAAACTCTCAGTCAAGCTACATAAAGCTGGTGAACCAGAGACACATTCTGTCCTACTTTTTCCTCCCTCCTTTATTTCTCCGCATTTCAACTGCATTGACCGTCACTAACACATTCTCCGCCTGCCTCTTTCACTTCCATGTCGGCCGAACCAATCCGGGCACATCTGCCGTGGCACTGACATCCTGCTGCTGTGGGAATTCCGGATGCTCGATGGAATTGTTGTGCTCTATATCGGATTCATCTTCCGCAGCGCAAACCTCTTCACTGGCATTGGGATTATCCAAGTCGCCATTCCAGTTTACCTGATCATCAATGTCCGAAATGCTTTATAGTGCGCAATCCTTGTCGCTTTTGACTGGATGATTGGTTATTCTCCGAATTCGGCGGGCATTTAATGTTTGAGTTTGTCCTCCAGGCAGGTCCTTTGCAGACAAAGCTGGTTGCAAAGGTGATCTTTCTGACAATTTAAATGCAGCTGCACAATCATGTTGATGGAGTGACCAGGATGCTTTAAGGATCTTCTCTGTGTCCGAAATGTATCCTACAGCGGTCATCTGCTCATTTGTAGCGCGAGATTCCTTGTTGGTAGCATGCAGGTTCAGGCAGCTCTGCCACATCTCCAATCAGTTGTGAACCTTGGCCATTCTGTGCAAGTTCCTTTCTTCCGCCTCTTTCTGCATTTCCGAGTCATTTTCTGTGTTCCTGGATATCAATTCTGGGTCAGTGCCTGCCACTATCCTGATATTGGGTCGAGCAACCAGCCTTACAACGACTTTTTCGCGAAGAGTCTCACCTGTGGTTTTTGACTGCCTACAGCTGTTAACATCTTGTCCAAGGGAACAACTGGTCTCCACTCCGACAACATGTGGTATGATAGAGAAGATGTCACGCACCCAATTGGAGAAATACGCATACTTCGTATGCGTTTCCTCCTGTTGTCGCCACCAGTCGGTTATGTCCGGTATCCAGAATGTACTGCTAATCTCCATTGGGTCGAAGTGGTAATCATTGTGATTTGGATCAGTTTCTCCCCAGTTCTTTGGTGCTGCAACCAGCGAAATCAAATAGAGCATGGCGGCGGTCAATAAGCGGACTGCGCAATGGCTTCGTCCGGGTGTCGTCTCAGCCACATTGTCAGGCATTATGTATTCTTCATCATCGTTGCACAAATCATCTGGATCAAAGGATGATTGATAGGACCCTGAAGCCGTTGCATAGGGGACAAGATTGCAGCTGGGAATGCTTTCGAGTTTATTGACTGGCACACGTTGTTGTTTGGCAAAGCATTCACTCTCCACATACTACCGAAAGGCCTCTTAGGATTGTGTGGGGTAAGATATCTCGTCCACAGGATTAATATCAATTCCCTTGTCCCACTTTCTAAACGATCGTAATTTCTGAAAAGGATCAAGGATGTGTGCGACAATGAGCAGCATGCCCGGAGTTGGACTGAGTTCAGAGTAGTATTTGAACAGCTTCTGTAGAGCTAACTTCACAGTGAAGAACAAGTCTTCCTTCCTTAGAGTCTTCTTGTTGGCCAAAGCTTCCATCACCCGATCCATGTGATCGAACATGACATTGTACACTGTGATAACGTGATGCAATGTGACTGTATGCCTCTTCAACATCCAAAGGGTCCAAAATCAAAATAGCCTCAATACTTCCATGACATACTTAACAATCGTCCATTGATCCTGAGTTGAGAACAGTGGACAGTAATCAATGTGTGTTGAGTTTTGAAGCCACTCGTGTGTGAATTCCTGGAAACGATAGGTCCGCTCGAGCAACTTCAGTGTACAGTTCCAACGCGGCTTCTCATCCATAATCAGAAGTACACCAATGCGAACTTTGGCTTTGTGACAGTCAATAAACTTGTTTCAGTGAACAGGTGTTAGCGTAATTAATACAGCAAGGATTCCCTGGTATATGAAGATCAGCTTCCGGACTTTCCAAATATCATGAAATACATACTTTCTCAATTATCTTTGCTAAACCTGATCTCATGGCTGACACCTTGTTGATTCTAGCATTGCTCTCTTTTCGAAATCGTTGTCTCTTCCCAATGGCTATGCTTGCATTCTCTCCAAATTGCTGATCGCGCTCATGGGCTTCCCAAGACTTGGTGCAGCCTTTTACACTGAGACTGCTCATGAATGGACCTAAGCCAGCTGTATGACGTGCGCCGTGCACAGAATGTGGTTCCTCAATGCAGGCCACTCGATTCCAGATGCCTCAATTGTTGATTGCAGCTCGCGTGTCATCGAGTAGTTTGAGGAAGCATTATCAGTTCTAATACCAAGCAAACGGCCATAGATAAGCTCAAAACCATCAAGCACGTCCTTCAAATGTACGGCTAGCCTTGCTCCTGCAAGTTGGCCCTTGACCTATCATCCGGAATTAGCTTTCGAAACGGGAACAGAACAGGCGATCAAGCTCATTGCAAGGAAAGTTGAACGTCACGCAATGCCTAATTACGATTCATATAGTAAGCAATGACCGACATTATGGCTAGTTCATTCGTTGATGTCCATCCGTCCAAAGCTAAACCAACTTTATTTCGTATTGGCAAGTGCTTCTTAATGGCATCCACAGTCAGTGCATATTCCCTCCAGAAAATGTTACTAAGGGTCGTACCGGACAGTAGGACTAGCTCATCATGTAATGCCTTATCTAACCGGCGTAGCTCAAGATTTTATATAACATTCCATGGCAATTGTGCAGAAACAAATCCTAACATGAGGTAGCGATTCCACCTGTTTTGGTGAAATTATGAAGTTTCAAAGTCCTAAGCTACCAGTTTCGAACATGTTGTCTGTCATTTCGGTCAATATGGATTAAACTGAATATCACATATAATTTTCCTCTGCATACTTACTATTGTGATTCCTCACCTTCCTTGCCTCATCAGGATGGCCAAAGCTGTTTCATCCACCATTGGATTAGTTAATTCAGTGACCTCTGACTCTGTTAATTGGTTCAACTTTCCGATGTGAGCTTTTGCCAGCAAGTGTTTCCCCATTGAGCTGGTCCCATGTTCTGATGGATGGCGAAGAACTTGATGACAAATGATACATATGATGCCAGGGCTGCCAGTCTCCTCAATTCCACAGTGCAAATGGAATCGCCATGAAGGCGCATGTCTAGAATTATTCCAAGCAATATGCTGATTCGAGCCTACATTCTTTGAAGCCCATCAAGCATCGAAGATGATTTGCAAACTAAGGTCGCTCGAATCGTGAATAAAGCGACGTTAATTTTTGGAAGTCATCATAGCCTCGAGCAGTCAAGTATTCAAAGATTGTTTATCCGACATGGCAGTTTAAATTAGGAAGCTGCCTAATCCGACTCGTGAGCCTGGCGAAAATAACTATACTATAAAGCAGACTGCGGGTTCTTAAATATTGACTCTACAGCTAAAAGGAAAATAATCAGATCAGTCACACATGGCATGTATATTTGTAATGTTGAATACATGCACAGATTGCAACGACTGACCGCGTAAACCTCCCTTTAGGAAAAGCATACTGCAGTTGATTGCTGTGTAGGGTTCGGAGCCTTCACGCACAGTGGGCGCTCAATTGTTGGTGGCGGACGCGATATTGACAATGGTATTTTTTCCAACAACGGCTGACGATCAGTTCATTGTGGTTTATCTGCGTTCCATTCCGGTTATATTATCCAAGATGCCAGCGCAAAAATCGTTGACGCTCCATTGACACTCATTTGGGGACATGGTTGCGATCTTGTCATAAGGATATTTGCCTACAAAGGCGACTGGTTGTACAGTTATAGATCATTGTAGTTGCATGGCCCCTTGATTTTGAAAGATGGAAGACCTCAAATCTTTGATGCTCTGTTGACGCTCATTTTTAAAGCATAGTGACGTTGGCTTCAAAATGATTTTTGCCTAGAAAGGCGGCTGATAGTTCGATTATGGGTTGATCTCGCTGCGCGGTGCTCAGATTTTCCTAGATGCCTGGGTAAAATTCGGTGACATTTCGTTGACGCTCATTTTTAGAACATTGTAGTGTTGTCGTCGCAACCGTTTTTGATTAAAAAGGCAGCTGATAATCTGATTATGCCTTAATGTTGCCGCACAGCCCTAGAATTTTCCATAATGCAAGGCCAAAAGTCTTTGAGGCTCCGTTGACGCTCATGTTTAGTACACAGTAGCGATGTTGTTGGAAGAGCTTTTGCCAAGGAATGCGGCAGGTAGTGCGATTATGGGGTAACGTCGCCGCACAGCCCATGGATTTTCCAAGATGCAAGGCCAACAATTTTTGACGCTCTGTTGACGCTAATTGTTAGGACATAGTAGAAATGTTGCCACCAGCATTATTCCATATAAAGGCGGCCGCCAGTTGGATTATGACTTACTGTAACCTCACAGCCTGCTGGATCTTTCATGACTCAATGCTGAAAATCGTTGACACTCCATTGACACTCATTTTTACGATGTGGCAACCAGCGAGTCGTTTCTTTCGTTCCCAATAACCCTGACTTATACATTCGCTTTGGAAGGATGTTACATTGCAGCGCATTGATTGCCGAATGTGTAACACTTCACATTGTTGACACTCTCTTGATGCTCACATTAATTACATCGAAAGAGCCTTTGTACACTTAATACTTGTATGCAACGAATCATATACACAGTTTTGACATGAATTATTGTGTTTGTATGGATTGTCGTTTGCATCCAGGAGTTTCGTTACCTCACATTTTCAGATCGACTGCTATCTACACGATCTCAGTGAGAAATGACGTGGCCCTATCATATTCCGGCGCATTCGGCCGGAAATTGACGGCAAGTAGATCATTGCAAAAGTTTTTCGCAAATATAGCTCGACTTCCTCACCATTCCTTATCCAGCTCCTTCTCCTCAATTTCCATGAAGTATCACAAGCAATTGCAAATATCTCAACAATGTGCACCAGGTCTGTGCAGAGAGTTATGCAGTTGGATATATGGATGAATATGGCATGACAGTTGTCGTTCAGATCGATTCATCATGCGCACTGACCGCTCTTTCTATGACACATATGAAATCACTCACTAAAATTTTGTTAGCACATTTCGTCACTAATATTGCTTTTAATTTGTCACTTAACAGTCGCTTGCAGAAAGAAACCGAACGTGTAGGCCATCTTACAGCCAAATTTGGATAGTAGAACGTTCATATTGTATGTTCTACCCTCGCACATGCACAGACGGATCATCATGTCTCACAATTGAAACACTAAAATCAAAAAAAAGCTGACAGGTAACAAAACTGGTAATCAACTTGCTTTTCACTGCGATGGGAAGTCAAAAATTACAGTTTGCACTGTTATTCTTCCGCAGATGGAGGAGCCGTTACCATCTCTTTGTCGCAATCCGATAGCTAACTGGAAATTAGTTGGAGTCTGTTGGAAGGGGTTACAGCTCACTGGTTCAACTGGCATCACATTTGGCAACATTGACAAATCGGGCTCCGCAGCTGGCTCACCACTATGTATGCTCAATTTCCACTGGGGCTTCACCGAATGTAGCCTGATATGACTACTTCGCTGGTGAGAAGTCCCTTGCGGTGTTTGCTATATTCCGGAGACAATGTCAATATACTCCATAAGCTCTCCAAATGTTGTCGGTGGAGGTGCCGGAGTGTCATTGTTCATTTGCGGCTGAGTAACTGCCGGAACACTCAATTCTGATGTTCTGTATGTCTTATCTCGTTCAGAGAAGGAGGCAGCTGCATCGTCCCATCCCGGTTGAGTCAATTCCTCGAGATTCATCTGGTTCTGCCGAAACATCTCCATGCACTGCTGGACTGTTTTGGTGATTGTGCCCCTCACCCAGCTGGGTTCGTCATCTTCGCTCCGCTTGTCCTGCACAGTCTCTTCATCATCCTCATCTTCCCCATCCTCCCTATCGTCGGAACTTGCAAAATCACGCTGCCTGTCTCCGATAGCAACCAGCATCTCCTCCCACGTCCTTTCAGGCTCTCTGGATGTCAATTCCGCAATTTCAGCATGCGTCATATCATCCTGCTCTTGTTGAACCGCTGCCTCTTTGTTTTCACCTCGCATTCTTGCCCCAGCAGTTTCTCTCTCAACATAATTCTCAATCCATTTCACTTTCTCATCATTGCTTAGGAAGTGCGTTTCTCATCGTTTATCCGCTGCAAGCATCTGTTTGGATCTCAAGCTGTGCAATGCCCCAAGGGCTCGGACTCTCTCTGCCTCCAAGCCGCTCTTGCCTTCATTTTTATAATGATGTTGTTGGGTTGACCTCTTTGTTGATTGACCCTATCTGCCTGTCGGAAGTGACGAAAAGTTCTTTTTTGGAGTATTGACCGTTGTAGTTTGTGTGGACTTTATTGTTTGGCGAGATATTGAATGTTGCAAGTTCTGGACAACATGGAGGCAAGTTGCGTCTTTTATGTCAAGGTTAGTACATTTACGCATCTTGAATAAAGCAAAATCTCCTTCTTCACTGTGAAAAAATCAGGAATAGTGATGCTAACAGTGCAACATGATATCATTGATGGTGTAATGGCAGTCAGTATTAGGTTCTCAACAATGGCACAAGACGAATCCAGGGCCGGGTAACCGCAACCTTATATAGACGACTCGCAATCTGTTTGAGATTGCCAGTGATACTCTTACCATTCAACTACACTATTATATTACGACATTCACGTGTGCAACTGTATCTTCTCATATACTCTCATACGCAGCCATGTACCGATACACAGCGTCACACAATTATCGCTCTTAGTCAATTCGATACGTTTTGCTCATGGGATCTCCCGATTTTACCCCTTTCAACGCGTCGCCACACAATAACGCATATTATCACAAAACATGCCTCCAAAGAAGTTTCCAGAACTAAGTTGTGCGTCACCGACATCCATGAGAGTGATGACACTATGCGGGCAGCGGCATCGACAGCCAAAAGCACTACTTTAACTGTCTTACCAGAGGCCGAGATTGACGATGAAGATCACGATGACCTCTACCATTCCCATGCGGGTCACAGAAACAAAGATAGCCCAATCGACAACGATAGTGGTGATCTCCGTTCCCAAATCGCTTACGTGGATCATCTAGATGTGGCGACTTAAACCCGGTTGATGCTGGAAATGCTGCTCAAAAATCAAGGCCAGTGGAAAGCCGAACAGAGACCCGAAATGGATAGAATGGCGGCCAAACCGGAACGAATGGTTGCCAATCGGGATCACTGGGCTGCAAAACGCCCCGTGCGCACCGAACAAAGCACCGTAGGCCCAACACCGAATATCCACAATATGGTTGACCGCATAATGTTCTGTGGCGGTGCAACAGAGCAGGACCGATTTCTGGACGTATTACGCTCAAATTTCAACTCCGAGGGCCATCCATTCCCAAGCGGTGGACCAGATTACGTCAAATTGCACAATCTCTCTCCTGGACGCCTGGAGTAATCATCAAAACCCGACACTTAGACAGATCGCGATGACAGAAGCTTCAGAATGGGCGGGCGACTTGTCTGCGGAATCCGACACATGCCTGCAGGACTTCGACCTCTTTTCACAAGAGATGGCCAAGGTTTATAGGAAGAAGGACCAACAACGCGTGGCGGTGATCACGCTGATGCAAGTATACATACAACTTCAACAAAAATCGGTCAGAGCCTATGCGAATTGTTTGAAAGCTAATTGGAGAGAGGCTGAGTGGAATCTTCAGAAGCACGAAGAAGTCCTCTACGATATTGCCTTGGCAGGCCTCCGCAACTCTCTCAAGAACACAGTGGGACCGATAAAGCCTGCCTGGGGTAGATTTAACACCTTGGACAAATTCTTCGATAAAGCCACAGCCTCGGAAGTTACACATGTCAAAAACAAGAAGCCACAGCAGCAACAACAGCAGCAACAACAGCAGCAGCAGAAAAAGCCTACGGACTTGTCGTCCAATGGCGGCAAATAACGCTACCGGCCATCCCGCTCCGCGCCAGACGACACCACCTGCGGCGGCAAATCCGGCCAATCGGGATCAAACAGACACCGCAAATCACGGTGCGGAGGACAAATTTCAGCCTTGCCGCCAGCAGCATGGGTGTCAACAGAAATCTTCGAATGCCGACGTTCTACCGGCAAATGCTTACGATGTAGATCTCTGAACCACACGGCGAGAGGTTGCCCTAAATACTCACGTGGAGGTAACCCACCACTGCAGGACCAGACATTATCTCCAAACAGGGACGGAGGACACCAAATCACACGACAGAAGTCCTTCGATAATCAACAGCAAAAAATCTGATAGGCTTCTTTCGCCATCTGGTCCGACGGAAGAGGCTCGACGAGGCGGAATTGGGGTTAGAGAGGTTGGCAATGCAGACTTTGATGGCAACGATGGACAGCATACAACCGCATTGGATCCCTTTCAAGTCAAGAGTGGTGTTGGAGAGCCCAAAAGATTACATGTCAAGTCAGTACTTATGCGGCACGTCCAGACCAGACATGTCACATATTATTCACGAGGTTTTTATAAGAGATGGAAATGCGGAGATGCAATGGGTGCGAGCTCTCATCGATTGCGGCACGACGAGCATCTTTATGGCAGCTACACTGCGAAAGCGATTGGATCTAGTGCACGATCCAGCACATGTCACGACTGTAGGCCTCAACGGCCAGGTAATGGCTCACGCAAGCGAAAGTCGAAAAACGGCACTCACAGTTCAGTATATGGAGCACTTATCACTTATCACCAGTTCCAGAAATGGAGGTGCTAGTGGCGCCCATGTGGGATTACGACTTGGATTTGGGACTGCCTTGGTTCGAGTCCAAGAATCCTGACGGCGATTGGCAACGCGGTCGACGTTTCGCTATGCGAACCCCAGGGGGCGCGGAAGTGGTGGCAGACGACCGGGTAGACCATCAGGGATGCCCCAGGAATATACGAGGATCTACGGCTGGGGAGCATCACTTATCACCAGTTCCACAAATGGAGGTGCTAGTGGCGCCCATGTGGGATTACGACTTGGATTTGGGACTGCCTTGGTTCGAGTCCAAGAATCCTGACGGCGATTGGCAACGCGGTCGACGTTTCGCTATGCGAACCCCAGGGGGCGCGGAAGTGGTGGCAGACGACCGGGTAGACCATCAGGGATGCCCCAGGAATATACGAGGATCTACGGCTGGGGAGGAGGCGTGTTCTGAAGGAGGTGGCGGTATCCCAGATATTTAAATACTTGGAGCAACTGCCTTTGATGATCTGCTGGCCAGTGAGCAGGTCATCGGGACATTCTTTGTACCAGTCGGAGATTGTACAGGGATGCTGGGAGCGACCGTGGAAGGCATCACTGGTGGTGAGTGAGATAGGCCACAGGCGCTGAATGGGTGAGCAGGGTGCAGCGGCGGTAGTTGCGGTAGAAGAGCGTCCACATGGGAACCTTGAATGACTGCTACCGGCACGCCGAGACACGAAGGGAGTATCGGACGGCGGGGCTTGGCCCTATTTTGGAGAACCGTTTTAAACCTGGGCTCCTGGATATTCCTCCTGACCACTCCATACCCATTATGAATCAAGAACTAATGTTTGCAGATGGAGCCGGCACAATGACAAATATGGCGCCGACAGATGATGGAGGACATATCCCGGCCACATACGGAGAATTTGTGGAGGTTTTCAGCACAAATAAGTCAGAGACACTCCCGCTGCATCGGGCAACTGATCCTGCAATTGACTTGGAGCACTCCTATAGTTTCCAATATGGGCGGATTTATAATCAATCGGAGTTCGAATTATGGACGTTAAAGGCCTACATTGAGGCAAACCTAGCCAACGGGTTTATTCAGCGATCATCATCTCCGGCGGCAGCGCCACACCTCTTTGCAAAAAAGAAGGACGGTGGGTTAAGGCTTTGTGTGGACTACCACGCGCTCAATCTGGCAATGGTGCAGAATCGGTATCCTCTTCCATTGATCTCTGAGATGCTGGACCATGTTCGGGAGGCCAGGATATTCACGAAGCTGGACCTCCGCGATGCCAATAATCTTCTCTGAACCAAGGAAGGCGACAAATACAAGACAGCTTTTCGAACACGTTACAGCCAATTTGAGTACCGGGTGATGCCATTCGGCCTAACAAACGCACCGGCTACATTCCAGTCGTACATTGATGATTGCCTACAGCCATACATTGACGACTTCATGGTATGCTACCTTGACGACATACTGATTTATTCGACAAACAAGAAGTACCATGAGGGGCATATGCGCCAAGTGCTGCACTGAGTTAAAGATTTCGGCCTCTGTTGCAGAGCCAAGAAGTGTCAATTCGGAGTTTCGGAATTCGACTTCCTGGGGTTTGTTATCACTCCGGCTGGAGTCAACATGAAATCGGACAGCATTTCCACAATCGAGGACTGGCCTAGACCGAAGTCAGTTAGAGACATTCAGGTGCTTCCCGGATTCAAGAACTTCTACAGAAGATTCATCCGGAAATATGCCAAGGTCACCCTTCCACTGACGGAATTACTAAAGAAATCAGAGACATATCGCGGGAAGAAATCAGGAGGCTTGGCAGAATGACAATGGACTTTGGAAGCCGAGTTGGCGTTCCGGAAACTGAAACGGACCTTCACCAAGGCACCAATCCTCCAGCATTTCAATCTGGCCAAGCCGATCATTCTCCAAACAGACTCCAGTGGATTCTCAATTGCGGGCATTCTCAATCAGTACAATGTTTTCCGGGTTCTCAGGCCAGTCAATATCTACCCCCGGAAGTTCTCTCCAGCCTAACAGAACTACAACACTTACGATCGGGAGCTATTGGCCATTGTGGAAACATTGAAATAGTGGCGGCATTACCTCGAGGGCCCCAATTACAAGGTCTTAATTCGGTGCGACGACAAGAATCTCGAATACTTCCCGACATCCAAAGTACTCTCCATAAGACAAGCCAGGTGGCCGGAAATTCTTTCAGCTTACGACTTTGTCATCGAGCACCTGGAAGGCAGCAAGAACCCGGCCGAAGGACCATCCAGACGGCCTGACTACGAGATCCGCTACGAAAGGCCTGTGTCACGACTATTGGCAACCGTCTCTGTGGAACCATACAACGAGCTCATGCCACCAAATATTGCGGCCCAGGCTTCCGACTCTTAGGCTGTCAATGTCTTGGCGAAGCTTGTCGACCAGCGAATGATCGACGGCACAGATATCGCCAACGAGGAGAGCCAATTGAAAGTAATCGCAGGAGTCTTGACTTAGAAGGGGAGGATATACGTTCAAGCGACCGATTCTCTATGCGGAAAGGTGATATGAGTATTTCATGACAACCCTGAGTCCCGTCATTTTGGAGCTCTTAAGCCTAATGTGCTGGAATCTACGGATTTCTACTGGCCAGCAATGGACTCGCGTGTAGGCAAGTATGTCAGCGGCTGCGAAGTATGCCACCGAATAAAAGCACCTTGGCACCCAAGGCACGGGATCAACATGCCCATCGAGAAACCATCACGGCCATGGGAAGGCGTCACAATGGACTTCGTCACTTACTTGCTAGATTCAACAGCATCAGGCTACCCCGGGATTTTCGTCATTTTGGACCGACTGTCAAAGATGGCATTCAACTTACAGTACGGAAACGATATTGACTCGCCGGTATTGGCACGGCTATTCTTTGAACAGGTCATCTACAAGAGGGGCGTCCCGGACAACATAGTTACAGATTGCGGCCCCCAGTTTAGAAGCTGATTCTTGACCCGGGTATGTTCTCGCTTGAGTACTGACCATCGGCTCTTGTCAGCCACCCATCCACAGATGAATCGGCTGATGGAGCGTCAAAACCAGACGATGGAGCAGTATCTCCGGGCTTTCTGCAACTACAAGCAGGACAATTGGGTTGAACTCTTGCAGCTAGCCGAATTCACTGACAATAATGCGATACACGTGTCTACGAGAATGACTCCATTGTGGGCAAAACACCACTACCATCCGGTGATGCAGTTTAAGGCCCAGAAGCAACCATCTAGCCTGAATTCGGAAATCCAAGCAGACACATTCGCAGCTGGCTTGGAGGAGAGTCACCAAACCCTCCCTAAGAACTTGCAGGGGGCTCAAGCCAATCAGACGAAATACGCCGGCGGCAAAGAGGTTGTTTACGAGATTGGAGATCAGGTCAGGCTTTCAAAGCGGCACTTCTGGACGACTAGACCGTCACAGAAGTTGGATTACAAACGGACAGGACCGTACACGGCAGGTAAGGTCATCAATAAGAATGCTTACAAATTAGACCTTCCGTATACGATCCGGAAGCACAACATTGTCCACGTCTCTTTGTTCGACCGCTATACACCTCCTAACTCCGGCCAGCCACCATCTGAACCGCAGCCGACAGTGGTCGACGACTCTGACCAATGGCAAGTTGACCGGATCCTCAACTCTAAACGACGCTACCGGAAGCTCCATTATCTTGTATAATGGGCGGTTTACAGTTACATACAGACTAACTGGGAACCTGCGGAGAATCTCGGGAATGCGCAGGAATTGGTTGATGAGTTCCAATGAGAGTATCCCAGGAAGCCTCGAAGTTGTTGGACTGGAGGAATGGGATTGGACGTTTCACAGGGGTTTTACTGTGCATACTATATTATTGATCTCGGCCCTGTACAAATAGCGTTGGCACGGATTTTTACCACTTCCAGAGACAAGTCATGTGGAGGTGGAGTTTCCCCATCCACCAAATCCGCCGCGAGGCTGCTCATAGGGCACAGATCGGTTATGGCACCGACTAAAGTCGTACGGAGGCGTATGCATCTGGGTTTTGTTTCCTTATTTGTTTCCTTGTTATATAGACCTATGTGGCAGCCCAGGGGGTCTGCTCCTAAAGGGGGGGATGATGAAATGGCAGTCAGTATTAGGTTCTCGGCAATGACACGAGACATGTCCAGGGCCGGGTAACCGCAACCTTATATAGGCGACTCGCGATCACTCTGACATTGCCTGCAATAATCTTATCGATCAACTACTCTATTATATTACCACATCCACGTGTGCAACCGTATCTTCTCATATACTCTTATACGCGGCCATATACAGATAAACGGCTTCAAAGTTAGTGTCAATATCATGTAATATCACGGGGATTATCTGAGACAAACATCAGCAGATGTCCTATCCCTCGAACTATATCCTATTAATATATGGCAATTCGGTGATTCCGGTGGTCATACACCACAATTGATCCCTGATAACAAACGAACATCAGACCGACTTATTGCAAATTGCGGGGTGGTGGTAAACCCCTGCAACTTGCAGCCATACTCTGTAGGATTCTTCTTGAGCATAATGATCATGTTGGCTGCTACTTACTCCATTCTGACATGAAGCTAACTATATAGTCCTCAGGGTTTCCCACTTCCTCTCGTTATCATCTGCCTCTCCTATTCCACACCAGCACATCATGGATACACAACAACCTCCGCCAGGTGACAGTGGATCGAATACTGGCAAATTGGCACGCACTACATCTTAGACGGAAATTCTTGGGACATATCAACAATGCAGACACAAGTTAGTTCACCGAGATGCTGCCAATGCAGCCACCACACATATCCCCCAGAATGCACATTTAAAAATGGTCCGCAAGACTGGACACAGCAAACATATGAAGCACCATGAAGTTTTCTGTGAGTATATCCATATCGAGGCACGCGGCGGTCAATTAACCGTATCAAGTTCACCAGGTGTCCATAGAGAGCTATATAACGAATTTATCACTGCCCGTAACGGGAAACCTCCATGGTTGACAAAGGCATTTGCCTGCACAGTCTGCGAAATCGAAAATAATGATGTCGCCAGCTCTAGGATTTTCTGATATGAATTTTCTGAGAAGCATCCCCGTGAGTGATCAAGGCTGGTTTTCATCACCGTAGAGGAGGCTACGGAAGCGTATATGGTAGAGGTAACTGTAGATGTTCATTGTTAGAAGCAGCAACTAAGGCCTGGTAGGTTTTCAACATATCTGCAACTATTGTAGGACAAGGAAGGCGGGTACACCTGGAACAGTCCGACATGTGCCAGGAGATGAATATGACCAAAATGGCCAAACAAGGCTTTTCGCGGGACCCAATAGAGGAAACGAGATGTCTCATTTAGAAACCAAACGCCGAGATCCGAGATGAGAATAAGCGAGGTGATGAGTTTTCCGGGGATAAAAAGGTGAAGGCTGCGATACGAAGACACCCGGCAATTCTTGGCCAAAACCAAATGTCTGCCTGCCTTCCTGGGCAAAATAGCACTGCAAAGAATCCGCAGATACGCTGGTGACGCAAAGCAGCAGGTTAACCTCCATCCGCCCGACACTTAGAGTGGACTCCAGAGCTGACTCCACATTTGCCTGGCACTCCACCGACCTAACGGGTAGCACTTCTGCAGGTCAATGTTCTCAAATTGTGAATTTACCGGGCGGCTATACGTATTCGCATACAGCTCTTTCCTGAGCAGAATGTTTCGATGATGATGTGGATCCCAGCACCAAACCCATTTTAATCCAGATGTGTCGACTAATGATGGTTAGTACACTATCTGTTGTGTGGTAATGCGGCTATCATTCATTTTGAGGACCAGAGCAGCGGATTTGGCGATCCTGCAACTGATGACAAGCATTCACCGAAAGGCACGGGATTTTGAAGATTATTATTACATATATCTATGTATTATTAAAGAACAATGTAGTGATCAAGAAGAATATAAATGAAAACGCCAGAAAGGCGGCCAAAACGATGTGAATGATGGACGGTGCCAAACTAAATGATTGCTTATTGTGGACACAGCCATGGCCACATGAGCGTGAATGGAGAGTGAATGATTTTTGGTCCTGTGTTCTGGGAAATCACATCTCCGATAGACTGTAGTCAGTCAGAAAGGAATCTTTGGCCGCCTTTATAGGAAAAACAGATAGCAATACCATCTCAACCCCATCATGGAAATAAGCGTCAACAGAGCGTCAACGATTTTTGGTCATGCCTCCTGGGAAATCACACCTCCGATAGGTTGTAGTCAGTCATAAAGGAATTTCTGGCTGCCTTTATAGGCAACCCAGATAGCAATACCCTCCCTGTCCCATCATTAAAATGAGTGTCAACGATTTTTGGTCATGCATCCTGGGAAATCTCACCTCAGATAGGTTGTTGTCAGTCATAAAGGAATTTCTGGCTGCCTTTATAGGCAACCCAGATAGCAATACCCTCCCTGCCCCATCGTGAAAATGAGTGTCAACGATTTTTGGTCACGCGTCCTGTGAAATCACACCTCAGATAGGTTGTTGTCTGTCATGGAGGAATTTTTGGCTGCCTTTATTCGTAAACCAGATTCCAATGCACTCACTGCCCCATCATGAAAATGAGCGTCAATTGAGCGTCAACGATTGTTGTACATGTAACGTGGGTAATCTGGGGGGCGACAGGTTGCACATTGTCATATACTGATTATTGGCTGCCTTTATAGGCAAAAGTGGAAGTGCAACGCTTCCAGCACCATCTTCAAAATGAGCGTCACCAGAGTGTCAACAATGGTTAGCCTTCTATCATGATGAATCAAAGCGCGATGTGGCGGTTATTGTCTATATACATCGTTTTGACTGTTATTATACTCTAAAAGGCTCTAGAATACCTAGTGGCAGCTCTATAAATGAACTAAGTTGTTACTGTCCCGGAGGATGTGGCTAGAATATCCCATACATATCTGCCGATACAGGCGGCCATATCCTTCTTTATAGATGTTTGTGATCAAGCACCACTCATATTACCGAAGATGCAACACCAAACATCATTGACGCTCTGTTGATCCTCATTTTCAGGATGTGGTTGGGGGCGTGAGTACGCTTGTTTTGCACATCAATGCGGCTAATACATCGAAAATGAACCGTGACGTACCAATGGCAATATTTTATGATTAACAGTAGAATGTCTGAATGCGACCCTATATGTGAAACCAAAAATGCAGAACCGGAGATTGGAACAGACAGGTCTAGCGAAACCCGGCGCAAGCCAGGAATTGACGGGTATCGGGCTGGGTTTGCCTAGCCGACAGTCAGTGGGTCGGGTTAATGGACGTGTCTGGAACCGAACTGATCCATTTTGTCAGTCCAAATCCGAACTGCTGGTGGGTTACCCGGACCTGTTGTTAACACTAGTTGTGTGTTTGGTGAGCAGGGATCAGGTTTCCTGCCGACAAGGTGGGTCCATTAACAATAGAGATCACACAACCATTACTCACATAATGAAAATCCACAGCATATTTGCCCGCAGCTGGATCATGGTTGGTGATCTATTGATCCGAAGGTCAGGTAATTGAGATGTGACTAATCGCATCAGTAAAATGTAATTATGTCACAAGGAGCCTCTATGAGTGTCTGCAAGTTGTCGGACCGGAATCCCCGGGTTGTCACATCGCAGAGTTGACTGGAACTATGCTGTCACCTTCAGGTGCATCTGGGAGCACCTGGGAGCACTGGCGACAAGACTGGGAGTGCCCGCAACAATCGTGGGAGCACCAGGGAGCACGGACAACAAGCCAGGAAGAACTAGCGACAAGCCTGGGAGTACCTCAAATCACTGTAGAGCATTCTGGGAGAAACAATATCTTTTTTGGAAACACTGAAGGTGCGCCAGGAAATCATAGCTACTACTTATTGTTCAACAATTCTTAAAACTCAAGTATTCAGCTTGTATTCTCATCTATATATGTCTGTATCTCGATAGCTACCCATCTACACACGGTATGTCTGGACTGGCTGCAGTCAGTGATTGAGCGCAAATCGAGGTGCGCCGGCAGATGACACTTGAGGGAACTCAGATATACACTTCGACGGGGTAATTGTGTGAACTTAGAGATCGACTTGGAGGCTGTGATCGAGCGAGTTTGGATATGCGCTGGGACACTGTGATCAAGTGAACTCAGAGATGCACTTGGAGGCTGTAATCGAGCAAGTTTGAAGGTGCACTTGCACGATATAGAGGTGTGATCTTGGACGCTGTGATCGGTCGAGTTTCGAAATACACTTGGAGACAATGATCGAGTGAACTCAAAGATACACTTCGAGGCCGTGATGGAGCGAGTTTGGAGATGCACTTGGAGGCCATGATCAAGCGAGTTTGGAGATGAACTTGGAGGGCATGATAGAGAAACGTTGGAGGAGTACTTGGTGGCGGTCGATTGGAGGCCCGCTGGGTGCTGAGAGTCTGTCCATGATTTAGTTAACTTGCAATGTTGGGATTATGATGAGTTGACTTTACCTTTGAGCTTTCATGGAGAGCTGGCTGGGGCAGTCAATCTTGTAGAGAGGCATGCTGGAAGCTGAAACTACATTCAGTGGTCAACTAGTAATCATGAAAATAAACGGAAGACAGACAATCTTGGGTGGATGCTGAACTTGGTGTGTGCTGTACTCGGCGTAAGCTGTACCAGGTGTATGCTGTACTTGGTGAGTGCTGTACACAGTATATGCTGTACTCAGTGTATGCTGTACTCGGTGTTTGCTGGACTCGGTGTTAACTCATGATCATAATACGGATCGATATCCAGGAATGATCTTACGATGTGTTCTGTGATGTTTGTAGGGAAAGTGAAACACAGGATGAAAGTCGGAACGATATGGAGAATATGACCAGATACGGGATGTCCGGGGTATAACCTGCCAAATTGGGTTTAGAAGACGTCGTATCGCTGATTGTACCCCCCCGGATCATGATTAGTACCTGCCGCATCAGGAATGGTACCTTGACTGGGACACGAAATTGTCACAAGTCCCAATTTCTCATGCATCTGCAAAATGAAAATCTGTCAGGAAGCCACACGCAAACTTCCTAGACACTCCAGTAGCCCTCACCGGTGCTCCTAAGTAATCCCAGATGCTCCCAGGCCCCCCTGGAGCAAAGGAAAGTGCCCTCAGACTCTGCCAGAGCATTCTCAGGTGCTCCTGCAAGCACCTGCAGTTATGGAGGTGCATTCAGGATGCTACGAGATTTGACTTATAGGATAGTCAAATATTGGAGCAGCTGTGACCTCGGCGCAGGACTGCGGGAGACTTATTGCCGTATTCTCACAGCAGTAGTTCTTAAGGTTCCATGACTACAAGGCATTTTGTGTATCAGATTCGTCTTTGTTACAGTCACAAGATTCGCTACGTCATAATATGGCATGTATTATCTATCTAAGTCTCTCTATATATATACATATGGCCAATCTGGCTGCAGATGGTACTGGAGGCCAATTGCAGGAGCACCTGGAGACGGTAATTGAGAGAACTTAGAGATGCACTTGGAGGCCGCGGTCGAGTGTGTTTGGAGATGCACTTTCAGGCCGACAGCGAGTTGAACTCAGAGATGGACTTGGAGGCTGTGATCGAGCGTATTTGGAGGTGCATTTGAAGGCCAAGATCGAGTAACTCAGTGAGGCACTTGGAGGCCATGATCGAGCGGGTTTGGAGATTCACTTCGAGGCCGAGATCAAGTAACTCAGAGATGCACTTAGAGGCCGTGAGCGAGCGGGTTTGGAGATGCATTTGAAGGCTAAGATCGAGTAACTCAGAGATGCACTTCGAGGCCAAGACCAAGTTGAACACAGAGATGCACTTGGAGGCCGTGATAGAGCAAGTTTGAAGATGCACTTGGAGGCCCAGATTGTGTAACTCAGAGATGCACTTGGAGGCCGTGATCATGCGAGTTTGGAAATGCACTTGGAGGCCGTGATCGAATGAGGTCGGAGATGCACTTGGAGGCCATGATCAATCGAGATAGGAGGAGTACTTGAAGGTGGTAGATCTGGAGTCGCTAGATCTGGAGGGAGGTGCGACGGCAGCTGTGACTCTATTCATTGGTTAACTCGTAATTGTGGGAATGTAGAGAGTTGAGTAAAATATGGTCTGCTGAGAGATGAGAGACTCGCTGGGAGCGGGAGACAGTCGATCATGCGATGATACAGTACATGGTGTATGCTGTACTGGGTGTATGCTGTACTGGGTCTATGCTGTACATGGTGTATGCTGCACTCTGTGTATGGTGTACTCGGTGTATGCTGTACTCAGTGTTAACTCATGATCATTGCATGGAGAGATGGATAGGGATGACTTAACTTCATGTTCTTAGGTGATGGTAGACACAGAGAGGGATGAGAGGAGATGGGGGAAATCATCCTGAGAAACTGGGACTTAAGAGAATTTCTTGTGCAAGTCAATTGTCCATTCCTGATAAGGCAGGTACTACTCCCGATCCGGGAGGTAAAAACACTGATACGAGATCGTCTAAACCCAATCAGACAAGTCGTACCCCTGACTTCTCATATCTGCTCATATCCGTCATATTCGTTCCCATCTTCATCCCCCCTCCCTCTTTCTCTAACATCATCGCAGAACACAAAGTTAAGTCATCGCTCTCTATCTCTCCATGCAATGATCATGAGTTAACACTGAGTACAGCATACACCGAGTATAGCATATACCGAGTACAGCGTACACCGAGTACAGCATACACCCAAGATTGTCTGTCATCCCTTCATTCTCACGATCACATATTCCCTGAATGTAGCTTCAGCTTCCAGTGTGCCTCGTTACCAGGTCGACTGCCACCAGCCAGCTCTTCATGAGAGCTCAACTGTCATGTCACCTCATCACATTCCCACAGTTGCGAGGTAACTAACTGATGGATAGAGTCTCAGCACCAGGTGCACCTCCTATCGGCCACCTCCAAGTACTCCACTTACAAAACTCGCTCAATCAAGGCCTCCAAGTGCATCTCTCAGTTACACGATCACGGCCTCCAAATGCATCTCCAAACCCGCTCGATCACGGCCTTCAAGTGCATCTTCAAACTTGTTTAATTACAGGCACCAAGTGCATATCTGAGTTACACGATCTCGGCCTCCATGTGCATCTCCAAACTCACTCAACCACTGCCTCCAAGTGCATCTCTGCGCTACTCGATCTCGGCCTCCAAGTGCATCTTCAAACTCGCTCAATCACGGCCTCCAAGTGCATCTCCAAACTCGCTCAATCATGGCCTTCAAGTGCATCTCTGAGTAACTCGATCTCGGCCTCCAAGTGCATCTCCAAACTCGCTCAATCACAGCGTCCAAGTGCATCTCTGAGTTACACGGTCTCAGCCTCCAAGTCCATCTGCAAACTCGCTCGATCACGGTCTCCAAGTGCATCTCCAAACTCGTATGATTAAAGCCTCCAAGTTCATCTGTAAGTTCACTCGGTTATGGCCTCCCAGTGCGTCTCCAAACTCGCTCGATCACGGCCTCCAAGTGCATCTCTAAGTTCCCACAATAACCGCCTCCAAGTGTATCTCAGAGTTCACTCGATCGGCATTTACAGGCGCACCTCGAATTGCTCTCAAGCACCGCCTGCAGCCAGTCCAAATATACCGTGTGTAGATGGGTAGCTATATATATACATAGATACATATATGAGAATACAAACTGAATACAGTAGCTATGATTTCCAGGCGCACCAGCAGCGTTTCCAAAGATGATGTTTTTCGCAAACTACAGCACTCTGATTCGAGGTGCTCCCAGACATGTCGCCGGCGCTCCCAGGTTTGTCGCCGGTGCTCCCAGGTTTCCCGCCTGCGCTCCGAGGTGCTCCCAAACTTGTCGCCGGCGCTCCCAGTTACTCTGAAGGCCGGCAGGAATGCCCTCCTATGGTCTGATACTCTTCTGAAATTGACGCTTCTAAGTTTACACTCCATATCCTCTCAGACACGCCAGGAGGCTTCCAGTGACTAAAATACATTTTGCTGATATGACGGTTTCCCGCATCTCCTGCTCATCTCTCTCATCCTCTACCATTACCTTAGAACACGAAGTTATGTCATCCCGATCTCTCTCTCCATGCGATGATCATGAGGTAACACCGAGTACAGTATACACCAAGGACAGCATACACCAAGTACAGCACACATCGAGTGCAGCATAAACCGAGTACAGCATACACCGAGTGCAGCATAAACCGAGTACTGCATACACCGAGTACTGCATACACCGAGTACTGCATACACCGAGTACTGCATACACCGAGTACTGCATACACCGAGTACTGCATACACCGAGTACTGCATACACCAAGTCCTGCGTTCATCGAGTACTGCATTCACCGAGTACTGCATGCACTGACTACTGCGTACAGTGAGTATTCATCATCCCAGCATTGACTGTATCTTGCTCCCAGCCAGTCTCGCATCTCTCGGCGGACCATATTGTTTTCAACTCTCTACATTCCCACAATTACGAGTGAACCAATGTATAGAGTCTCAGCTGCCGTTGCACCTGCCTCCCGATCAACCATCACCAGATCAACCCCCTATGAGTACTCACTCAATCTCGAACGATCATGGCCTCTAATTGCATCTTCAAACTCCCTCGGTCAGGGCCTCGAGGTACGTGTCAGGGTTACTTGATCACATCATCACAGTGCAGCTATATGTTACACGATCTCGGCCTCCAAATCCCTCTCCAAACACGCTCACTCATGGCCTCCTAGTCCATCTCTTAATTCAACCAGATGTCGGCCTCCAAGTTCATCACAAAACTCCGCGATCACGGCCTCCATGTGCATCTCTGATTTCGACCTGATCTCGACCACCCATTTCATCCACAAACTCACTCGATCACGACCTTGAAGTGCATCTCTCAGTTCAATCAAACTTGGCCTCTTAGTGTATCTCTGAGTTCAATTCGATCTCGGCCTCCACATTCATCTCCAATCTCACTCGATCATGCCCTCCTCGTACATCCCTCTATTCACACGAATACGGCCTCCAAGTCCATCTCTAAGTTCTCTCAATCGACGTCTCCAGGTGCTCCTCTGGTCACACTCCGGTACCGTCTACAGGCAGATTAGCCACAGGTATATATGTAGTGAAACTTAGATAGGTAATGCGTGCGATATTATGATGTAACGAATCTTGTGACTGTAACAAAGACTAATCTCATACACCAAATGCCTTGTGGTTATGGAACCCTAAGAACCACTGCTGTGAGAATATGGCACTAAGTCTCGCACAGGGCTGCACAGAGGTCACAGCTACTCCAAAATTTGAGTATTCTATATATCAAATCTTGTGGCATTCTGAATAGACCTCCATAACTGCAGGTGCTTTTGGAAGCATCTGAGATTGCTCTTGCAGAGTCTGAATGCACCGTACTTAGCTCCATGGGGGCCTGGGAGCATCTGGAATAATTTGGGAGCACCTGTGAGGTCTACCGGCGTGTCTGGGAGGTTTGCGTGTGGCTTCCGAACCAATCTAAATTTTGCTGATGCAGTGTACTAATGTGGTTGGTGGAGGGTGTACGGAAATCAGAGTAATAATTCATTATTCTGGATCAGGTATCCATAGTTGAACTATCGAGTGATCCAGTATCATCCCAGAAAATTAGCTGTGATACCAAAGGCATAATCCCACATTTGATATCTCTGTAAACCACCTTCCCCCTGCTGGCTTCTCGTGCCAATATAAGCAGTGGAAATCAGATATGGATGTTTACACCACCCTGTTCAGACTCAACTCCATCTTCTACAGTCTATACACTATACAGTATCCAAGCCCACTAGGATATCTCTCCAAGTCTCTGTAAGTTGATACTAGTTCCAAGGCCAGAGCAATTATTGTCAGTTGAAAAGAAGCGTTCGGTGCATCTATTTGAATTATCCGAAATCCAATGATGTCACCAAGTTTTGCTCTGATTACACCATGTTGTAGGAATGAAACATCCATAAATAGGTTGTATTTCACTTTCCAGTTGCCAATTTACTCCATTGCAAATTCTCCTCATACTACTGTAAAAAAAACATTACAACAAAGGTATTAATCCACAACTACTCACCCAATATTAAAAATATCATGAATGTCAACCTGGGATGTGAAAGCAGGTAGAGTTATATACATTTCATATATATCACACTTTGTTGTCAGAGTGCAACGTGCAGACTGAAATTGGTGGGTTGTTTTTGATTTTAGTTTGTGTGGTTTATACTTGCCACTATCAGCCACTTAGCCACTCAGCCACAGAATTCTGACCAATAAGAATCGAAAAAGAAACATTCCATATGCTTATATGAATATTATGTAGTGACTGAACCGTAAAGGAATACACTTCGCGAATAAGTTGACTGCTTCATAAATAAGACGGCTGCTTCCTAAATATGTCAACTTTATGTACCAGCCAGCTAAGGCCAGAAGCATTACCCCACTAACCGACAGGTCCTGAGAGCAGTCAACTGTATGATAAAGCAAAGAACTTTTTCACTCAGGCAATTGCACAGTAGCGCAGTCACTGTACTGCACCGATCTGCAGTGAACAATCGCTTAGACGGTATGCACCCAAGTATGATCCTGGGTGTACGCAATAGTATGCTCCCCACCCAACTCGACCGCACACCCTGCAGTATACTCCGACGAATTGATCTTCTGTGCAGGTTACCAAGTATTACGCGCGCTTGAATACAGAGACTGGCCGGGCGGGGTGTGGCGTGTGGGGTAGTGTGAGCGGCCGAAATCATGATATCAGGCAATGTGACAGTGTAAAGCTAATCTTGTGAGACACGCTCAGGACCGCATCGTGACAGGATCTTACGACGCTTTCTACCTATGGTGTTCACAATGTAAGCTACCTCTTGTTCAAGAGCTGTGTACAATTGGATCTTGGGGAGAGCAGATCTCCGACCTAGTTGTTCCAACCGAATCTTCAGCCCAATTCCCACCTATTTTCGATGTATGTATATGTACCTGGAGCTACCCATGCTGCACAATGGTGATAGTGATGATGAATGTGATGGTGAAGGCAATTGTGATGGTGGTGGTGATGGTGATAGTCATGGTACCGGCCAGAGGTGGAAGCAGTTAGACAAGTAGGTTGGCCATATCAAAGTCTAAGCTTTCACAGACTTCGAGCTCCCTATCGTCCAAAGCGTATACACATTGAGAGTTTTCCGTCAGCCTAACACTTCCAGTGGAGAATGTCACTCTATAGCTCTTCCCAGCCTAGCTCTCTCAAGCAGGTTTCTCTTAAGCATATAATGATTGATTGTGTTTCTATCGAGGGTACATATACTCATATAAGTAAAAGAGCTCTGTGTATGCATCCACACTGGCACGCATGTATGCATTCTCGGCTGGTCATTACCAGGTGGATCCCATCCGCGCAACTGTATACCTTCAGCGTGGCAGCTAAACAGTTACCTTATACCCATATCCGCAAGCCCTATGGAAGATTTAAGTATACATGCAACATTTCCTTCTGCACTGCTTTAGTATACCTGAGGTTTATAGGCCAGTTGACTGTATTACAAAGTAATGCGCTTCTTCTCCCAGTTGACTGGCAAGAACTTGGCCCTGTCAACTGGGTCAGGAATTTAACTTATTCGTGAAGCAGTCAACTTATTCGCGAAGCAGATTACTTCCCAGTTCAGTCGGAACATATACAATAAAGCTTCTCAAGCATCACTATTTAAACCAAGTCGAATACCAGCATGTACGGCCATGTAACGCTCGAGATGGTATTTGGAAGGATATGATTGCACACGAGGACCTGAGTGATTGTATGAGTAGATGTGTACGTAAGATAATGACTAAAGAGCTGCGGCTCATGGCAAGTCGACGATATAAAACATATGTTACCTGGCCCTGGACACGTCAGGTGCAGCTGTGCCGTTACATTATCCCCCTCATTATGTGCAGACCTCCTGGGCTGCATAATCCTGTACACGAGTAGCAAAGGAAAGACACAAAAACGAACCAATCAAACAACTGTTCCAGATACACTAGTGTACGAACCCATAAGTCCCACAACCGATCAGTACCGCTCAGGATGACCTTTCGGTGGATCCGTCACACGGGGACAACTTCACTTTGACTTGACTGGAATCAAGTGGTGGTAAAAGCCAGTGCCGACGCGATTTCTACCAGGCCGAGATCCAAAGAAGAGATGAAGAGATGACAGCAACAAGAAACCATCCAAAAGTGATCCCATCCTCCGTATCTCTACTTCTGAACTGAACTCAAACTCATCTGAACATCCATTCCCATATCTCATACATCTCAGCTTAGTTCATTAGCACAATTGTGAGGGTAGTAGAGGTTCCGGTAGTAATTTGGCATTGATGGGAGCTTGTGCTGCCGGCATCAGTAGTAACCCTCAGTGAATATCGATCATATACATGAATAGTATCGCAAGTAGTCATGTCTTATTCATTGACGTATAACATGTAAGCTTCTCTAAGATTGTTATCCTTACTAAGTTAAAGCGTGCCAGTGAGCTCTGTCCAGTGCTTCCGGAAGCTCTATAGCGTATATCTTGCAGCCGGTAGTCAGCGGAACTTGATATTGACGTAGTAATGGTCGTTCGGAGTCCACCTCGGTGCCCATCCAGTTACCTTCATGGTTGCATTTGATGGGCGGCTTATGTTGAATCTTGCACAACTTATTGCTAGACTTGTCGGTGCGTGTCTTGGTAGACTGTCTCCTGCTGGGCTTTTGATTTGTTGGTAGGACTTGGTTGGTCAGATACGACTATCTCCCTGTTTGTGAAAATCCATTGCTTGGTAGACCACGTCTCCATCACAATGCGTGTCAATTGCTATCGTGGCGCGGTAGCAGTGTAAACTTGATTCAGGATTGTAATCCAAATCTTCGTGATTCGACACATATTTCAGCTCGGATGTTGCTGCGTCTGCAGATTTCAGGACATCAGTTCCGACATCGACCTTCGGTTTCACTGTCTCCCATTCTTGACCTTCTGCGTCATGGCCATTAATTCCCCACTGTGGCCTATGGCATCACGGGCTTCCGATCTCGACCATCGACATTAGTCTCAAAGTATTTGACTTTGTCTGCAGACTCCGCGTTGAACGTGCTTGTCGTCCCTTGATTGTTATAGCCTTCCACCGTGAATTGACATGTTGGGTACGGTCTCAAGTACATTCTTAGGGTTGCTCCTTGGATTGCGGCATCTCCGACATTCGTTCTTGCCTGCCGACCATAGTAGGCTCACTCATCTCTGTCTGCCATATACGATAATAATCTCTTATGCATCTCGGAATCGTCTAGTAATCTGGTTTTAGTTAAGGTCTCTGTGGAGCGCTTCTTGGTGAAAGTCATTTGGTAAGTCTCTGGTAAGGTCATGCAGTATGCTGTGCATTAATAGTTTCTTGATCTTTCAGTATGCAATTTGGTATACATGTCCACAGTCGCTTGTTTGGTAGGGCGCCTGTTAATCCCAATGTTTGACCGCAACATGAAGATTTCGGCAATGATATTTCATAGATTGTCTGTACTAATTGGGTTGTCATATTGGATCTCCGTCAGGAACAATTGGGTAGTAATATTACAGTAATCCGGTATCTGGTTCCGAACTGCTTCGGTCACCATATTTGTTCTCTATAGCATTATCAGGTGTGCTTGACTTGTCATTGTCTTAAGTGGGCTTGCAGTTGAATTAATCGCTTGCTTGTGAATGGAATTGTAGGTAGAGTTGATATCCAATTGCTAATTGGACTTATTGACTGTTGATCGTTGTGTTATCGATTATGCTTTGTGTGTACGTGTTCATCTCTTCTCCAGCTGCGCCTGTCAACGATTTTCAATCTGCCCTTGTCAATCTCCAGCTGGACTTATCGCAGTCGCTTTCAACATGAACTTGCCATGGCTTCTTACGGTGCACTATGCTGCCTCTTCTGGAGGTGCAATGGTTGACAATGTTCCAGGTTCACTCGTCCGGTCTGAGTGCAATGATGCTTTCAGTCTTCGCTGCTGGACAGTGTGCTCTACGGGGCGACATCCCAGCACTTCCAGTATGATAATGCATTGCGGTAGAGGTTGTTTTAGGTTCCATTACTGTCATCTCCCCCTTTTGAAGGTCATTGCTCCGCTGACAGCATTTATCGTACGGCTTTGTACTGTATCCAATTCCCTTGGCAATTGTGTAATTCAGGATCATTCTCGGTACAGTCATGCCGCTGGTACACAGTATATCTGAGGATTTGCATATATGCACTCGATTGAACTTGGGTAGATTGTCATCAAGGTAAGAAATCTCAAAGGAAGGGTTTCACATAACCTCATATATCACGCTTAGGCAGTAGACCGATTTTTTGTCCATCTCCGATACGCCATCTCCAAGAACTGCAATTGCTCTGATGCCTCACACACACTGGGGCTCCGAACTAGTATTGCTAAATCTCGAAAAATGGCCTGTGCGATGTTTCTAGTGTCGTTCGTTCTTGTCCAGGAGATATCGTGGTCCACAATCCGACGCTCTGGCGCTCCGGCCTAGGATCTGAAATCCATGATCCAGCGCTCCAGCTTGAGATCAAAATCCATGATCTAGCACTCTGGCTTGGGATCTAAAATCAATGATCCAGCGCTGCGGCTTGAGATCTAAAATCCATGTGCTAGCACTCCGGCTTGAGATCTAAAATCCAAGATCCAATGCATCCCCATAAGGTGAAAATCCAACATCCGGCGCGTTGGCTCAAGATGTGTTTCTAGCGGTAGCGTATTTAATCTGAATTTGACCCCTAAGGAATTGTTCATATGGCCTTCGATCTGGAAGGAATGAGTATGCTTCCCTGCTCGCCATTGTTGAAATTGTCTCTGAAGCGGAGATCCGCACAAACTCATATGACAGAATATCTGCTCCATCTGGGTTAGCCAAATTCATAATTCAGAAACGATGGAAGGGGCGTAGGGTGAATCCAGTAGGTTCTGTAATTAATGGTTCGCTCACAAAGACGCCAAGCCCTACAGTCCATTATCTCCCTTCGTGTCACGGCGAGCCGGTAGCTGTCATTCAATCACAGTCAATGTGTAACTCTTCTGCGACAACTACCGCCACTGCTCCCTGCTCATCTTGTCCTGCACTTCTGTATTGACGCCTCTCAACAGATGTAGTTTCTGAAGTTGCTCCCAATTGCCCGGTGCAATCATCAAATCCGTATTACGAGAGCCTGTCCAACCTGTTCGATACCGATAATGTCGATACTGCAGCAGCTTTGACCTTGAGCATTTCGGCTTCCCTGCCAAGTTCTGTGGTATCTGCGTGTGGGAAGCTCCCATCCTGGGAGTCCAGTGCCTGTAGCAAAGTCCGAGTCCATGAGGCAGCCACACGACTGAATCTACAGTCCATAATCAGTAGCACTAAGCTGTCAGCCTGCATAGGTATGAACATACCCTCTGATTCGTCAACGAGGTCCCGATATGTAACTTACCAACTCCCTTCTGCGATCCAGCGAAACCAGCGTTGATTCCCATACAGATACCTAACAGTCAGTTGTCCATTCCCACTTGGGAGTCTGACTGAAGATGATAGATCTCATTTCCCATCCATGGTATCACATGTAAGCTCCTCCCATTTCATGTGAGAGCGAAACAAATTATTCCCACCCAGGGTAATACACGCAAGGTGCTGATTCTATTCCAGGATCAAGCACAAGTAATCATTTGCACCCAGGGTGAGGAAAGTAAGAAGCTCCTTCCATTCTGGAATTGAGCGAAATTGATTATTCCAATCCAGGGTAATACAAGTAGGCTGCTCCTCCAATTCCGGGATGAAGCTGAAGAGATATTTCCCATCCTGGGTAGTACAAGCAAGGTGCTCCTCTCATTCTGGGAGCAAGCGGAAGTCATCATTCCCATCCAGGGTGAGAAAGTCAGATGCTCCTTCCATTCTGCAATCAAGCAAAATTGATCATTGCAATCCAAGGTATAGCAAGTAAGAAGCACCTGCCACTCGAGAACAGAGCGGAAGTGATTATTCTGGTCCAAGATATTACAAACATGATGCTCCTCCCATTACGGGACGGAGCAGAAGTCATTATTCCCATCCAGGAATCAATGAAAAGAGACACGCCAATTCCCACTCCAGAATCTGGCAACATGTGTCAATTGCCATCCTGGGATAACTAGTGGGACTCCTACTCCCATCCCGGGATCCAGAAAAGGTAAGTTGATAATATTCAGTTGTAAGGCCTCATACTCGCCCAGCCGGCGGTATGTTATGTGGCATTTGCTGCATCTACACGTATAAGTCTCAATTGACTGTATCATGGCGACTCAGTCTTGATCATAGAAGCATTTCGCATATGCAATAATTTTTGTCCACCGGAAGTGGGCTTCCACCCAGTAATGATCCTCTGAAACTTTACTTCTGTCCTGAAATGATGCCCTGCCGACGTAAGGCTCAATTAATATGGTTTGTTTCAGCCGATAACGGAGTGGGTGCATCCAACTTGGTCATCCGAAGTGAGTCAGCATCAGTCATCAGAATTGACCATCTATTCCATCATCGGAAATGTGTGTCTGAAGACGGTATCGTTGAGATTGCGATAGGGTACACTTCGGCCATGCAATGAGTTTCCGCCAGAAGTCTACTTCAATTGTGGATTCTGTGGGAACGTCTCTTTATATCACCGGGCTTCTGCCACCAACTGACGAGTTCAATGACATTGCAATCTTGTAGGTGCGGATTCTCCAAAATCAGTGCTCCATAGCAGCGATTGGGCTGTTAACCTCACACGATCAATCATATATGATATCTCTCACCACCGACTTTCGATGTCTCGTCAGGAGTACTCTCAGCACTTGAGTAATGGATCTCTCTGCTGGTGATGTGTCTCATAGTTGCTGAAGTTTTGAAATAATCCCTGCATGCATCAATTGACTCAGCTGAATGGTTACTATACTAAGGCTCGTTGCTCTTGTAGTTGGTAGACCACTGAATTGGCATGTACATCATTGACTGGAATTTCGACTTGTATACCACACGTCCAAAAAGTTGTAAAAGTTGTTGACACGAGAAGATGATGGAGGAGAAGAGAAGATGATGAATTGTCTGTCTATCTAAAGAGAAGGAAAACTATGGACTTATATATGAAAGAGAGAGAAGGAAAACCCAATGCCGACTGCCAAAGCCGGAGCCCAATGCCGAGTACCAGTGCCGAGCCGTCCTCCTCGCCATGGGGGCAGACGAGGCCGACAGGGGCAAGCGAGGCCGACAGGGGCAAGCGAGGCCGATGGGGGCAAGCGAGGCTGGTGGGGGCAGGCGAGACCGGTGGGGGCAGGCGAGGCTGGTGGGGGCAGGCGAGGCCAATGGGGGCCGTAAGCCGCCGGGCCAAATCCTTAGTCAACACTCCCCCTTTGGCCCAAGGCTTTCCACAGGAAGTAAAACAAAACCAAACAAACAAACAAAAGTCTAAGATCCTCCTCCGAGTTCCAAATCCCAAATCCAAAGAAAATCCAAGCATACAGTGTAGATCCAACCGGGATCCAAAATAAACAGTACAAATCCAAATACACAATCTGAAACAAAGGAAATCCAAGTACTGCCCGTGATCCTATCCGAGTCCAATCTCCTCCCCAAATTCGCGGAGTTTAACTCCCCCAAGGGCCTTAGTGAGAGCATCTGCCAGCATCTCCGTACCTGCCACGTGTTTGATCTCGATCTCGCCCTTCGCAATGGCTTCATGTATCGAGTGGTACCGGAGGCGTAAGTGACGGCTGTCAGATTGGAAGTTGCCCGAGTTGAGAGTCGTAACGCAGTTTAGGCCGTCATTGAGAATACGCCGGGTGATGCCTCTGCCAATTCCGATCTATGAGATGAGGTCTCGCAGCCAGTCGATCTGCACTTTGCCGTACGCTGTGGCAATCATCTCTGCTTGCATTGTCGATTGTGCTACTACGCTCTGCTTCTTCGACTTCCAAATGACGAGGGTTCCGAGGGCGTAGACGACGATTCCCGAGGTGGACTTGCTCGTGTCTGCTTCTCCCCCCAAGTCTGCATCGGGGTAGCACAAGATTGACTGAGAGTCATGCCCGAGGCTTGGGTCATAGATTGTTAATTTGTAGTCGGATGTGCCTCGGAGATATCGAAGTAGGTGCTTCACGGCTTCCCAATGGAGAGTCGAAGGCTGGGCGGCATATCTGCCTAAGGCTGACGTTGCATAAGTGATATCTGGACGAGTACCGAGAGCGGCATAAAGAATCGAACCAATGGCTTTCTGGTACGTTCTAGCGTCGAAGGGCTGCTCTCCAAGGTCAGGCTGTATCATATGTGGCTTGTAGCCGATCTCCATCGGAGTTGAGCGCTTCCGGCAGTCGGTCATCTCAAATCTGTCAAGTACTCGGTTGATGTAGCCGATCTGGTCGATGGCAATTGATCGTTTGCTGCGATCTCGAGTGACCGTCATGCCGAGATATTGGAAGGTGTCAGGCACAGGGACTTGGCCAGCGGCCTTGAATCGATCGTACAGTCGAGATGCAATGGAGGCGACAAGTACCAATGTCCCGATGATCATGATATCGTCGACGTAGACCGGGATTAAGACGCCATTTGCTACCAGATTACCACCGAAGAAGAGACCGGGAGCTGCAATTGAGGCTTGGAGATTGAGATCGTCAACGATAAAGTCAAAGACTTCTTCATAGTACTCCCGATTCGCCTGCTTGATGCCGTACAAAGTCTTATTCAGCTTGACGAGGGGTCTGGTGCGGCCATATGGATCGGGCCATTCGCCTTCAGGGAGGCGCATATAGAGAGTCTCATGCAGAGGGCAGCCGAGGAAAGCAGTCGGGATGTCGAGGACGGCGATCTCAAGGTCGTGCTTGGCTGCAAGGCCGAGAGCAAGCCGAATCGAGGCCGAATCAATGACTGGGGAGGTGATGTCATTATAGTCGCCAGGCTTTTGGAGATCGCCGCGGCCGACAAGTCGTACTTTCCATTTCTCAATTGTCCCATTGGCCATTAGCTTTCTTCCCATAACCCAACGGCTTCCAATCATACTAGCACCTTCTGGGACTTTCTCAACGAAGGTGAAAACCTCATGACTTTCCATTGATGCCATTTCCTTGCCGATGGCTTCTTTCCATTGCTCAGCGTCTTCTGCATCCAATGCTGCGCGGTATGTCTTTGGACCTTGCTCGATCATCATAGCTATGCTGACATTGGCTGCAGTTCTTCCGCTCCTTCTAGGCTTTGGAGGCGGTGTCTCTGGAGGTGGTGTCGTTGGAGGTGGTGTATCTGGAGGCGGTGTGAGATCATCATCCGAGTCGTCTATCGGATTGATCGCACGAGGCAATGCAGTTGCTTTCGTAGGCAGTACCTTCGCTTTCGGGGACTGTATCACGGCTTTGGGCGGCTTGGGAGGCTCTTCAATTTCCGAATCCTTATCTTGTTCGGCTGGTTCGAAGGCGAACTTTGTAGACTTAGTCTTTAGTAGCTGGTGATATAGGGTATACTCATCAAATTTGACATCTCGGGCTATGAATACTCGGCCCGAATTGACATCCATAACTCGGTACTGTGTCGATGTCTCTGCCGAGTAGCCGAGGAGTACACACTTGTAGGCGTGGTTATCAAGCTTCTTCCTGAGGTCGCCATGGATCCATGCGAATGCTAGGCAGCCGAAAGTTCGAAGGTGGGAGATATCGGGCTTCATCCGCGTCCATCTTTCGAAAGGCGTCGAATTGGGGAGAGCTCGGGATGGTAGTTGATTCTTGATGTAGACTGCTGTGGATACACCTTCGGCCCAGAGTTTGTTCGGCATCCCAGCGTGCTTCAGCATAGACCGCGCCGGGTCCAGCACTGTGCGATTGCATCTCTCCGAAATGCCATTCTGCTGCTGTGAGTATGGGGCTGATAC
>Ga0307514_10000274_pt1 | contig 132729 bp, 116 predicted proteins | sample 16_EM_MG_FD_203088 | JGI IMG/M metagenome (GOLD analysis project Ga0307514, IMG submission 203088) | Populus trichocarpa ectomycorrhiza microbial communities from riparian zone in the Pacific Northwest, United States - 16_EM | ecosystem: Host-associated > Plants > Roots > Unclassified...
GCGGTCCGTTTGGCGTTCGCAGGGCTGTCAATAGACCTTTGGTCCAGTCGATTTCCGGGTTCCTTGCCTTGAACCATGGCAAGCCCAGGACTAGGTCGTATGCCTTCATTGGGACGACTAAAACCTCAAATTCGTCAACCGGTTTAAGGTGTTCAAAATACTGAACCAAGAGACTTGCCTTTCGGCTCTCCTTTGCAGACATAATCACCTGGCCATTGAGGCCCTGGGTGGAGGTGAATGCTGGTTCGTGGGGCAATTCGAGTTTCCTGAGTAGGCTCGGTGATATAAAGATGCTCGTTGCACCGCAGTCGATTAGTGCCTTGACTCGCTGCATGTTGCCGTGTATGTTTTGTACAAGGACTTCATGGACGATATGCGCCGAATCCGGTCTCTCTGTGCCGCATAGGTATTGGCTTGACATCAGAGCCCGACCTTCCAGAATGACTCTTGATTTTAAGGCGATTCAGTGCGGTTGTATCTCATCCAAGGTTGCAAATAAGGCTCGGTTTCCCAAGTTTTCCAATCCTAACTCCGTATCGTCCAGCCTCTCCCGTCGAGTTAGATGTCGTGAGAGGTAGACTAGTTTTTTTGCTGCTGCATGTCGAATGACTTTTGGCGTTTGATTTGTTTGCCGTCATAGCCGCTGTTATTGCTGGAGTTCTGCTCAGGTGGGTTCGACTTGCCGTATTTGGTACAGAGGTAGGTTTTGTGGTCTCCGCTGCCGCAGCAAGTGCATTGCCGGTTTGCCTTTCGGCTTTCGTAGAGTTCTTTTGAAAGCCACGGCGCTGGTGACAAGTTGGCACAGCTGCCTCTGCTGGGCTGATTGGACTTGCCCGATTTTGAATTACCGGTATTGTTGGAATTACCGGGAGTGCTTTCCGCAGGTTCGGAGATGGATGGTCGAAAATTACATTTCTTATCGTCGCCTTTCAGAGACTCCCCTGCTTGCCTTTGCTGTTGCTGTCCCCCGGGCTTTTTGTCGTCCGGTTTGAACTCCGAGGCCGCCGCACAGTCGAAGAGTTGGTCGAGTGTGTCGAACCTGTCTTTGCCGCTGGAGATCCAAGGTCTCACTTTTGTCTTAATTGTGTGCCGCAGGCCTGCCCATGCCATGTCGTATAGGACCACTTCGTGCGTTATAAGGCTCCAGCCGGCTCTTCTCCAATTTGCTTTCAAGCGGTTGGCATAAACTCGGACTGTTTCGTTTTGTAATTGCTGGTACTCCTGCATGGCTTTTGCGGCTGAATTGAGACGCCTAGCTTTATCTCCGTACATCTTTTGAAGCTCGTTCGCGAAGAGTTCGAAGTTCTCTAGACACAGGTCCTTGGCCTCTCGTAGGTCGCTAGCCCACTCGAATGGGTCCGTATTTTCCGTCTGTCGCTGAGTCGTATCTGGGTGGTTATTCCAGGTGTCGAGAAAAGAGACTGCATACTTGACTTGATCGGGATCGCCTCTTGGGAATAGATTCCTGTGGGATGCAAAGTTTGATCGTAATGTTTCGAGAAACTTATCCAGCTCTTTCGCTCCGCCGCAGTACCGTAAGGGATCAACCATCTTAAAGATCTTGGACTGCTTTCCGGGATTCTCCGGTCTGTCGATGGTTCGGCTGCGGTCAAGTTCGGTGAGCATTCGGGTTCTCTCCTCCTTCCATTCGGCTTGTTGTTCCAATAGGAGTTTAAGTAGCATCCGGTTCTGTTCAAGCATCTCCTTTTGGTCGTCTTCGGTGATCTTTGACAATATGTCGTCTCTGCCTCGATTATCCTCGCCCTCTGGTAAGGTTGAATCATCTTCGTCTTCGTCTTCGTCTTCAGGATCGCGGGCTTCTTCGTGAACTTGAGTCTCGGGGGGATCGTCATCGTTGATTTCGTCTTCTGGTAGTACCGAGACGCGGCCCGTAGGAATGGGTGTGATTCGGCTGAGCGATGCTCGCAGGGATTCAATGCTCGCACGCGTGTTAGGCACACGCAATTGGCTTCTCTGTATTCTCTTTGGAGGCATGGAGGGTAATTGGCTGTAACTGTTGATTTCGTGCCTGTCGCGACGCGTCAATTAAAGGGGTAAATTCGCGTGATCTCGTGAGCGAAACGTATCCGATTTTCTGAAAGACTGAATATAGTGTAAGGGTGCGTACGCCGGAGCTCGGCAGTATAAGGATATAGTATGGTATACGGTTGCACACGGGCGCGAGTGAGATCAAGTGTAGAAGTAAGTGGTAAGATATTCGGTACGGAGCTAAGTCTCTGTCGCGATGTCAATATAAGGTTGGCGGTTACCCGGCGCTGGACACCTCACGTGACCACCCGGCAACCCTAACCACGCATACTTGACAACGCCGTTACATGTAGATTCATTTTCAACTCACAGCGATGGCACCAAAGGGCAGCAGCAAAGGAAAGGGGAAGGCTAGGGCAAAGATGCCGACATCGGTTATAAATCGACACCTGTCGTTGGATCGGGACCGTATAAAGGGATTCATCTCGGAACACATCGGTGGACTCATACGGATATACAATGTTTGCGGCGTCAAGGATGAGAGGGCCTGGGACCTCTTTTATGATATAATCTTTCTTGATCCAGTCACGACTCGCCACTTTGCACAATTCCAGCTGATGTGGCCGCACCGCAGGAGCAGGTGTTCGCCTTTTCGGGAGTGGTGGGATGCCTTCCGCTCATATATGGGGTGAATGTTTGACAAAACCCGCGACCAAATGAACAATTGGAGGTGGGACAACCCCCGTGCCTTCGGGGATCAAGTCGATCGCTCCAATCCACAGACAACCAGCTCGGGGAAGGTTAAACGCACCGGTGAGCGTTTCTCTTGGTACAGTAGCGATGATCTCCGGGCAAAGATTGAGCCGCCAAGCTGCCGGCAGTACAAGCCAGGTGACTTCCTGGCCGTTAGACCACTGAATTGGGATGAGATAATCGACGAGGATGATGATGATGACAACTGAGCGGATCCCGGTGCGCCGAGCGGTGTAAGGAGCCGTCCTGGCGATGGCAATAACAATGACGACGGCGAGAGTGAGGAGGACACGCAGGGCGCTGAAAAAGGGACTGGGAAAGGGAAGGGAACAAAGGACGGGAAGGGGAAAGGGAAGGGGAAGGGGAAGGGGAAGGGAAACAGTAAAGGGAAAGGTATTGTTAAACGAACCCCAGGAGGAGATGATATCTCTCGTGCCGTTGCTTTGCAGTTGCAGAAGCAAATGTCAGAGGCAGACTTGGACAAGGAGGGCTAACTAGAGCGGGTATATTTAGAGCCGGAAGCATCGCCCGCCGTGACAATTTCCTCCTCCGATGATACCGACTCTACCGAGTCGGACGGCGGATACAGCTCAGAACTTGATCCTGATGTGGATATGTGCATGGAGGATGATGTGGACGCACCGGACAGCGTTGATTTAGACGGCGATGTGGATATGGAAAGGGACGGTGAAGATGAGGAAGATGAAGAGGAGGAAGATGAGAAGGAGGAAGATGAGAAGGAGAAGGAGGTGGTGGATGAGGATGAGGATAATGGCAAAGAACCATGGACGATTGGCCAGGGAGAGATGGTAAATACATCGGCTGATGATGCTGATACCATGGTAGACGATCAGCCAACCGTGCTACCTGAGCAAGGCCAGGAGATGCGCGAGCATACCCCACGGCTACAACCTCCGGCGCCTGCCCCACGGCCACAAACCCCGGAGCCTCGCCCACGACCACGAACTCCGGAGACTCATACCCTCAGTGGGCTGGTGTTTTTGGGGCTTGTGACGCCGCAAAAACCTCGCCCAGCGGCGCCAACTCTGCGAGAAGCTGAGGCAGCCGGAAACATCTCGGATGTCGATGTGGAGCAGCAGCTACTCGGCGAATCAGCAGGTGGGGACAGTCTCCCCGATGTCCATCTCCCGGATGTCCCTCTCCCGGATGTCCCTCTCCCGGATGTCCCTCTTCCCGATGTCCCTCTCCCTGATGTCCCTCTCCCTGAGGTGCGCCCGGATAGCTCGGTAGGCAAGGAGTGAACCAGTCCTCGTGTTCTTGTCTTGTGAGTTTCCTTTGCTGTAATCTATTCATCTCAGGCACTGACTAAGGCACGCATGCAGGTGTTTTGTTCGTTTGGGTTAGGGTTGTGGGCTTGTTCGTTTCCTTTGTTCTAATCCATTTATCTCATGCATTGATTATTACACGCATCGCGAGGGTTTTGGATTGCGAAGGGTTTATTTTTCTTTATTCATATTATTATGGGACATCGCGCATGCAGTGTTTTTGCAACTCCTGGCGTGTAAGGAACCTCCTTGTGATGGTGTTGAGGCTCAATAAATCTCTCAAGTATCGTGAGCTTATACCCACACCAGACTGCTCAGGCCCAGCACCAACTTTCGTCCCTTTCTACAGTGAATACTCCACTTCTCGCGTGGTGTCGACAATGCCAGAGAAGACCCCTTTCCGTTGCCCCAAATTTTCATGCCGAAAGAAGTTCACCTCAGACAGCTGGCAACTTAAACATATCAAATTACACCATGCTGAACACCTTCAAGTTGCACACCAGAAGCATCTGACTGTTCGCAGCGCGCCCCGACTCGTTGAACCCGCTCAGCGTCATACATTCAACGCTAACAAAGATTTAGTCGAAGACTTGCACGCGTTTCCCTACCTCGCATACCTTGAACACATCGCAGACTCGGAGTCTCAACCACCGCCGCCTCCTCTGCCGCGGACGGAAACATACCCCGGTGCCGGTGCTGCGCTGAGCGATTACATTGCTCAGCCATGGGAACGCAACGCTCAGGGTTTCCTTGAGACGAACCTACAAAACAATCCCTACTATCCGTTTGCGACGCGTGAAGAGTACAAATATATCCAGGGTGGGATCAAGAAGAAGGGCATGAAGACGTACTATGACAACGTGCTGAAGGAAGAAAACACCACTCTGCGTTTCCCAAGCTTCAAAAACGAGGATGGCGTCCAGAAGCTTGTGGCTAGCATGCCAGATGATCTGGCTCTCGGGGAGTGCGAACTACACACTCTCGAGAATATGAAATGGAATGACAATCACCAACGCCCTATCAAATACTGGAGTCGAGACATCATCAAAAGCATGAGATGGTTGATGCGGCAGCCAGCGTACGCCGACCATCTTATTTACGCCCCTCAGCATTGCTTTAACAGCGATACACCACCGAAACCCCTCTATACCGAAATGCACTCTGCGGACTGGTGGTCGGAGACACAGGTAAGGAGAGATACCCGAGCATGATGTCGTGCTAACCGACATTTAGTCAACACTCAGAGTGGGGGATACACTGGTTCCCTTGATCTTCATGTTCGACGGAACACATCTCTCAAATTTTGCTGGCGACAAGAAAGAGTGGCCTGTATATATGACAATTGGCAATCTATCTTCGAAGCTCCACCAGATGCCCTCAATGCACAGCGTCGTAATGGTTGCTCTCCTGCCGATTCCAATCAAGAACTGCAATATTCCTCAGATGCGGCTTGATGAGCAGCGGCATACAAACTGTGAGGTGCTGAACGAGGTACTCCGGCAGGTACTCCAGCCTCCCACCTTTAAACAAAATCCCAGCGCCGAGAGCGGGTATTACAACGTTCTCTGTGCAGATGGCAACTTCAGGCGTTGCAAACCGGTTTTAGCAGCATGGCTTTCAGATTGCCCTGAGTATAGCGACCTACATCATCTCGAGCGACATGTCTGTTTTTGGTGCAAGTGTCCAAAGAACGAACTTGGAGATTATGTCCCTCCTGACAAGCAACACCCCCGGCGGGATCACAACCTATATTGAATGCCCAGTGATGCCAACACCAAGCCAGCCGATGCCAAACTCTCGTCGCACCATGTTCACTGAGGATTCAATGTGTTTCGACATATTCCCTGTATCGTGAGTGACCTCCCGAAGCCCGACCTCCTCCATACAATGCAGATCGGCATGCTTGATCACCTCCAGAAGTGGATTTTCCACTTCATGAAGACACACGAACGGCTCGACAAGTACAATGCAATATGGTTATCCGTGCCTGCTTACCACGACCTCACACCAAAACTAAGTCATATGAGGAAGTTTCTCAATGGAATGGGAAGGAGATGAAGGAAATGAGCCGGTACCTGCTTAGAGTTGTAACCCAGTCTCTATGAGGAGGAAGCTCCGCTCAGCGTCCCATATTCAATCGCGCAATTCAGTGCACATGGGCATTGTTAGAATTCTATATGTATGCTGGATATAAATCTCACGGTGATGCAACATTGAACTACATGGAAGATGCCTTGTGTCGTTTTCACACCTTCAAAGATGTTTTCTTACTCGGGCGAGCGGGCAAAAAGGCAAAGGCCAAAGCCAATGCGCTGAGAACAGAGCTCGTGAAGAAGCAAAAGGTAGACAAGGAAACAAATCCTGAAACTTGGACGCCGTCTAAGATGCGGCAAGAAATGAACGCCTGGCGGGATTATATCAGCCACAAGATAGATGTTTCCAAGGAGATAGATGCCGACTTCAACTTTCCGAAGATCTACTTGATGTCTCACTGGGTCGAACAGATTCGTCGATATGGAGAATTGCAACAGTATTCTGCCGAGAGACACGAACAAGCACAAAAAACGAATCTCAAGGACGGTTGGAACACCTCCAATCACAATCTCAACTACCTGCCGCAAGTAATCACCTTTCAGCGTCGCATTCTCTACTTCGAAATCAGAGAGCTCAATCCCCAAGCCCTCGCTCAGCGTCGAGAGAACATCGCTGCCACCTGCAAAGTCCTCCCTTCCGGTGCTGATCTGGCTGCCCCCCTGAGCTCCCAGTCATATGCAAAGCCCGAATTCATGGGACCCCAAAACCGCCGTGATGGAAAGCATCCTGACGCTTTGATCAAAGACTTCAGAGCATTACTCGACAATACGCAAGACGCAATGCACCGTGTGACAATAGTCAACGGCACGCGGGAGTTTCTCAAGCATAAGAGTCGTAACAAGACGTATATATCGGATGAACAACTGCATGCAATGGAGCTCTGTATTTACCATGGTATTAAAGTTCAAGTTGAGGGTTTAGATGGTGAACGCATATCTCAGATTTGTCGATGCACAGGAAGCCAGAGCTGGTGCGGAGGGGACCGACGGAACGACTGGGTGTGGGTAAAGCAACGCCCAGGGAGATGTTATGGTGCACTGAATGGTCGTCTCCCGTGGCAACTGCAACGACTATTCAAAATCAAGCTCCTGAACGAGGATGGAGCTTTCGTTGAGTACTGGTTAGCCCTGGCGCTCACTACAATACCTGAAAGCTCGGGTAACTTGGATCCCGTCTCGAAATATGTACAAGTGAGAAAAGCACCGGCAGCAGTTGCTTTGCAAGTTTTCAGCGTGGGAAACATCGTCGGCTGCGCGCACGTAATTCCAGAGATAGCTGCTAGTTGTAAGACAGGTGACGGACGGAACGAGCGATGGATTGTCAATAGCCACATAGATCTGGCGACTTGGAATGATGTGTATAATTAGTAAAAAGAGAATTGCATTTTGCGCGCAGGTAGAAGGAACACGAGGAGAGGTTTTCGCAGCGTCACCCATCGCATTGCAATCCCGATGCAAGCGCGTGCCCAATCAACCCATTCCGACGTATGGTCACAGTTGGCCTTCAACGCCAGAGTGTTCGTTTAAAATAGGAGACCGACAGAGCGAGAAGAAACGGTGAAACTGCGATGGGAGGGCGATATGCAACGCGACGCGTGGTATTGGCGCCGGGCGCGGAGTAAGCCGCCACCGGGATGTCTCTGACGGCTCTGACGGATCACGTCCACTCTGACGGAGTCATTCCACCCAGACGGAAATATTTTTCACTGATGAATGCTCTCTCAAGAAGGCTTTCAAGCAGGCTTTTGAAGAGGCTTTCACACAGGCTCTTAAGCAGGCTCTCAAGTGGACTCTCAGCGCTAGTGTACAGTACCAGTATAGTAGAGGAGACTAGTATATGTCTATCTCCAGCCACTAGCCGTATATGGTTCCATAGGCCCACACACACATCTCTATAATTCGACTATACAGGACTATAAGCTGTGCGTCACACTCGGGTTCACGGGAAGCTTGCTATGAGCTGCACATAGCGTAGTCTATAGTCGATTTGCACTTTTGCTGATGATATCTGGAATTGTGCCCAACTTTTGATACCCTCCAAGCACTTGAAAGCCAGGGGTAAGGTATACCTGGGAGTTGAGCTGGAGATGATCTATCTGGGTACCTCCAAAGGGCGGCGAAGCCGCCACCGTGACTTGTATTATAGATAAGCACACGACATGTGTCTTTTTCGATTCTGATTGGCCGTAATTCTGTCGCTGAGTGGCTGATTGTGGCAAGTACCTACCACTTAAACTCAGATCCCAAATGACCTGCCTTTTAATTTCAATGAGTGTTTAGCTCTAATTACAAAGTGTCCTACACACAAAATGTGGATAAGTATGTCCTCTTTCACCTCCCAGTCATAGATTTATGATATCTCTTATATTGAGTCAGAAATTGTGAATCAACAGCATTTTGGAGCATTTTTTTACAGCTGCACTATGAATATTAGTGATATAGTGAATTGGAGACCAGGAAGTGAAAGAGGATCTGTTTATGCATAGTTCATGTATAGAACACTTTGTGATCAGAGCAAAACTCATGGACTTAAAGGAACTTGAATTGATTGGAGTTACCCAGTGGAAGGCATCTTCCCAGTTGCCAATATGCTTGCTCTAGCCACAGAAACAATAGACATCGGCAAAAGTGCAAATCGACTATAGACTGCGCTACGCGCACACGCGCACACGCGCAGCTCATAGCAAGCTTCCCGTGGACCCCTGCGCGACGCGCAGCCTATAGTTATCTATAGTCGATTCATAGAGATGTACGCGTGGGCCTATGGAACTATATACGGCTGGTGGCCGGAGATGCACCTATACCAGTCTTCACTGTCAGCAGTCTTCGCTGCTATACCGCGACTGTACACTATCGCTGACAGTCTGCTTGAGAGCCTGCTTGAGAGCCTGCTTGAGAGCCTGCTTGAGAGCCTGCTTGAAAGCCGCTTTGAATGCCTGCAAGAGAGCCTTCTTGAGAGAGCCTCGCATCGGAAGGAGTAGAGTTTTCCATGGGAAGCTTTTGGCTGATGGAAAACTCTGAGTTTGTGGAAGCATTGGCTAACTATTAGAAGGCTCTAAGTCTGTGGAAGCTTCGATGCTGACGTTGACGTGGCCAACCTACTTGTCTAAGTGCTTCTAGTACTGTAATTACCATCACCAACACCATCACCATCGCTATCATCATCGCCATCACCATCGCCATCATCACCATCAGCCCCAGACCAAATGTTCCCACATACACCCACAATCGATGGGAACCGGGCAGCAGATTCCGCTGGAAAATCTGAGTCGGAGATCTGCTCTCCCCAAGATCCAATTGTCTACCTGTCCTGCAGAATCTAAGGCTGCAATTGTCAACACCATGACCGTGAGGCATCGTGAGGCATCGTGAGATCTCGTTGTGGTGGCCTTGTTAATGATAAGCTTCAGACTATGATATTGACCAATGTCATGATTTCAGCCACCATACGCAGTCTGCCACCTGCCACCTGCCATCTGCCACCTGCCACCTACCACCTGCTTCATACCTCCTGGTGCCTGGCGCCGGCAACTCAGCAAGGCTCTGGATCGAGCATGCAGGAGCATATTCGGGAATAGAGTTTTCCACCGGAAGCTTTTAGCCGATGGACACTCTGAGTTTGTGTAAGCTTTGGCTAATAGATGGCTCTAGGTCTGTGGAAGCTTTGGCTAGTAGAAGGCTCTAGGTCTGCGGAAGCTTTGGTTAGTAGAAGGCTCTAGGTCTGCGGAAGCTTTGGCTAGTAGAAGGCACTCAGTCTGTGGAAGCGGAGCTAGAAAGCAGAGAGCCCGCTGGTAATTGGGAGCCTGCTTGAGAGCCTACTTGAAAGCCTACTTGAAAGCCTGCTTGATAGCCTGCTAGAGAGCCTAATTGCGAACCTGCTTGAGAGAGCCGCGCTTCGGGAGGAGTAGAGTGATCTACCGGAAGCTTTTGGCCGATGAAAACTCTGACTTTGTGGAAGCTTTTGGCCGATGGAAAACTCTGACTTTGTGGAAGCTTTGGCTTATGGAAGGCTCTAGGTCTGTGGAAGCTTTGGCTAGTAGAAGGCTCTAAGTCTGTGGAAGCTTTGATGCTGACGTTGACGTAGCCAACCTACTTGCCTAAGTACTTCTGGTATATGATCACCATCCCAACACCATCACCATCACCATCACCATCGCCATCGCCATCGCCATCGCCATCGCCATCGTCACCATATGCATCAGCCCCAGACCGAATGCGCACACATACGCCCACAAGCGATGGGAAGCGGGCAGCAGATTCCGCTGGAAAATCTGAGTCGGAGATCTGCTCTCCCCAAGTTCGAATTGTCTACCTTTCCTGCGGACTCGAAGGCTACAATTGTCAACACCATGACCATGAGGCATCGTGAGATCTTGTCACGGTGGCCGCGCTAAAGATAAGGTTCAGACTATGATATCTACCGACGTCATGATTTCGGCCACCATATGCCACCCGCCACCCGCCACCCGCCACCCGCTACGCATCTCCCGGTGCCTGGCACCTGCAACTCAGCAAGTCTCTGGATCGAGCACCCCAGAGCATACATGGAAGCATAGTCAAGTGAGATTGGGAGTGTACTTGAGAGCGTGCTCGGGAGTGTGCTTGAGAGCGTCTTGAGAGCTTACTTGGGAGCGTACAGTCAAGCTGGCTGGGAGTGTGCCGTCGAGTGCAATTGGGAGCGTCCTTGAGAGCATGCCCGGGAGTGTACTGAGATTGTACTCGGAGGTGTACTTGGGAGCGTACTAGGAGTGTAGCTGGGAGCGTCTTGAGAGCTTACTTGGGAGCGTATAGTCAAGCAGGCTGGGAGTGTGTCATCGAGTGCAATTGGGAGTTGAGAGCGTGTTCGGGAGTGTGCTTGAGAGCGTCTTGAGAGCTTACTTAGGAGCGTACAGTCAAGCAGGCTGAGAGTGTGCCATCGAGTGCAATTGAGAGCGTACAGTCAAGCAGGCTGGGAGTGTGCCATCGAGTGCAATTGGCAGCGTCCTTGAGAGCATGCCCGGGAGTGTACTTGGGAGCGTACAGTCAAGCAGGCTGGGAGTGTGCCATCGAGTGCAATTGAAAGAGTCCTTGAGAGCGTGCCCGGGAGTGTACTCGAGAACGTACTCGGAGGTGTACTTGTGAGCGTATTTCGAGTGTGCTTGGGAGCGTGTATCAAGCAGGCTGGGAGTGTGCCATCGAGTGCAATTGGGAGTGTATTGGAGAGTGTGCTTGGGAGTATGCTTGAGAGCATCTTGTGAGCTTACTTGGGAGCGTACAGTCAAGCAGGCTGGGAGTGTGCCATCGAGAGCAATTGGGAGTGTACAGTCAAGCAGGCTGGGAGTGTGCAATTGAGTGCAATCAGGAGTGTACTTGGGAGCGTGCAATGAAGTGCATCTGGCCGCCTGCTTTCAAGTTTGTTGTATGCAATGTGATGTATAGTATCCAGCGCACAAAATCGCATGCTTATCATTGTAATCTAGTCAACATGTAGGTCCATAGGACTTCATAGTGCCACGCGTCAAATATGCTATGGATTACCGGCCCACAGACAGCTTCTCTATGAGTTACGCGTCGCGTAAGGTCATTTTTCCCGGTGGAGACTCACCCGGACTTAGAGAGATATGCTCACTGGGAGCTGGCCAAGAGATGATCTAACAAATTTGAATTCTAGGAGTATGTTAGAGCCATCTGGAAGCATAAGAGCTGCTAAAAATGACAACTCTGGGTTGGCTGGGCTGGAGATCTATCTGGGCGCCTCCAAAGGGCGGCGAAGCCGCCACCGTACCTTGTATGCTGAAAGTACGCGAAGATATCTATACCCGAGAAGGTTGCAAGTGATAGTATTCGACAATCTAAAGGCATAACTATTGAGTTTGGTATGGTACGGTAACGAGAGGATGTAAAGACTAATTGTAAAGATACGCAAAAAGTAATACACAAAGTGCAGTCGAAAGAGTAGGGCAAAACCCCTTAGACTGTAACATCATGATCACTGGTACACGCATACCTTTCCCAGCACTCCCCTTTACCCAACCACACGCAGCTTGTAAAATTAGTAAACATGAGGTGGACGAAACCACGAAAAAGGTGTACAGCAATCAGGAACACAGAAACAAAGTAGAAACAGCTCACGATAGCCCAATCACCTTCACAAACGCCTTAAACTTCTCTCTTCCAATAGCCTCAGTTAAGCTATCGGCAATCATATCTCCCGTCGATATGTGCTTGAAGATAAGGATTCTTTTGGCGACGACTTCGTGTAGACCGTAGTACTTCAAACGGAGGTGGCGACTGTCACTCTAAAAAACTCCAGAGTTGATCGTGTTGATGCAATTGAGATTGTCGTTGTATATGATCGGTGGCGAGGGGTTGTGAGTATCGTCAAATGCGTTGTTGATTTCGCTGGTTGCATCGTGTAGCCAGGTGACCTGTGTTTACCGGCAGTGGCGATAATTTCAGTTGAGTCCGTGTGAATGTCTGTAAACGTACACTTTGGGGTTACATTCCATACGAGATCTTTGATTGTGACGTGGCCACCACCACAAAAATTGCCCCACAGCAATCCAGTAAATCTTCTGCCTCATTCATAAAGATGTTGGGGTACATCCCAATGCGAATCAGCTCTGCGCGGTGTTGGTGCACGCTTGGGGGCCGTAGCGGCGCATTAGAGATCCCAGTCTTGTGGACGGGTCAAACGCTCCCAAATCATGGCGCAATCAGGTCACCCGCCTCGAGGCCCTCATCTTCAAGTTCATCCTGCACGTCCCCCTCGTCCTCTTCATCGTTCCGCCATGATCGTCCCCATCTTGCCCATCGCCCACACTTCACACTACGCCATCACCTCCGTCAGTTGGCGGCGTTCTTGGTGTCCCTGCAAAAGCCAATTCTAATCCCCCAGCTCTCTTAGCTTCTGCTCTAATGTCGGCTTTCGGCAACGTTTTGATGACCATGTCTGGCTTTGTTGTAGCCAATTGCGCTCAGGGCGTCGGAAATTGTTGCAGTCTTCGTTAGGGCGTGACGGTTGGTAACGCGAGAATCTTGCGGCGTAGCGGATGCGGAGTAGGCGTGGTGGTTCGTAAGTGGGTGATGATGTGGGCAAACGTCTAGTTTTCTCAAGCGCAGCAACAAGAGCGAGTGATATTTAGATTTGCAATCCTTACCAAATTTTACACAGTGAACGTCATGTGTTTATGATTCCGTGTCATCTGAACAACAACGCGCACCGATAACCCGCTACTGAGGCCTAGGCTCGTCGTACTTGTGTGAATGGGCTGGGCTCGTATTCAGGGCTAATGGCGACTAGCCTGGGACGAGATCGGGCGTGTCGCGACTCGCTTGACTCCCTCAGCCGCCCTGCTCTGTTCACAACAACGGCATGACTAACAAGCCTCTATTACAGAGTCTTCATCAACTTGACGATGAATGCCCTTGATCATGCTAATCTTCTGATAGCAGGGTCATCAAAATGCAACAGCAATCAGAGAGAAATGAGGGAGTACAATAACATGCGCTGGTGGAAAGTGAAATGGTCGAAAAGAAAACATAGGCACACTACTAAGGAGGTGAATGTACTGCAACCACTCTGGTGAGATTGTTGGAGTTGTAATAGGCGATCTCCGCATGGGGACGAAAATTACACAAGGCAGAAGCTAGTAGGGACGAAGAACGGTAGCAGTCGGAGGAGGAAGGGGGGAGGAGTACATTACAATACCATGTCCTGCCGGAATGTAAAGACCCATAGGATACATCACCATGGAGGTGGATGTATCGTAATCTCTCTGGTGAGTGATTGCTCGTGATTGGGGAGGATAAGAAGAGGATCAGGGACACGGGGTTTAAAGGATTGAGCTCAGGAGGATTGGTGTTGATGTTTGATCCTGTGGAATAATTGGGAAGAAAGGTGAGGAAGGGCAAGAACAAAGAAAGCGGTAACGTGCGCAGGGTTGGGTTTGGGCCTAAGTCCAATGCGTTGTATGTTCGATGCAAACGGGCAGAGTTTGCTGCAAGAGTCAGGTTGTCTCGCACCAGACGTCACCCTGTACCTTGAATCTCTATGCTGTCCAAACTTCAAGTTAGGAACTAAACCCGTGATACGGGGGATGACTGATAGTAATAACGCGAGCTCCACACGTTTGCGAACGAAGAGCACAAACTACACACTGCTATGCACTACTATTCAAACTGGGTTAGGAATCCCCCACACTTTGTTCTTTATCTCAATCGTCAGAATGCCCTAATCTATAATACATTACATTACATATCAAGCCGCTATCAACTTGTTGCCGGCGGTAGGATGTGGTGCAGAAGTCGCTGCGCCACGTCGAGGTATTTAGGGTACGTACCAGAAATGGTCTTTGTGGCGCAGTGTGCGCCGATTTATCCGACGAGTGATTCTCGATGAAGGGATCCACAACAGCAAACCATGTCTGTTTACGTCAGTGGCGACACAGCGAAAGCAAGCAACAAGCACCACGTAAACGCGTGGCTCCGACCAGGAGCATTTAATACCTCCCCTCTCGCCCAGTCCCTCCACCCACGTCACAATCAAGTAACTTTCACCCCCCCAACCGCATCTGTCGCTCTTCCAAACAAACCAACAAGACCATGTGCAAATCCTCACAATCAGCGCTCGTCAACCACACACACGACTATACCATCGTCGGCGTGGGGAAACCGCCTACGCAGCCGTGCTGGTGTGGTGATGATTGTGAGTTTTTCCCCACTGACGGGCGACAGGAGTTGATTGTTGACTGTTTTCAGGTAGTTGCTGCGTGTACGGTGTTCCTTCCTGCTTCCCCGCTCTCCCGAACATGCGGTCGTGTGGGTGCGCTCATGCTGACGTGTTTGTCTGTGTTCTAGTATTCCCTGCGTGATCATGTAAGAGACCGGCCGAGACTGGGGAAGGGAAGCTGTCGTCTATACAATTTTCAGGTTTTGAGCGAGGTTTCTGCTTTTATTTTCTGGTTTTCGAGAGTACTTCGTGTATACAACGTTCTTCAAAATTCTTCTGTGATTGCGATGGATGTAGCTGCCTAGTTTGAAGAACGTGAGATGCGGTACCTGCATGCGCTTCGTTGTAGCTTTGCTTCTGCCTAAGGTAGCGAGCGAAACAATGCGACCACGATCGTTATCATTCTCCTCACTCTGCTTGCCAACTAATGGCAATTAGAAATGGCGGCAGTTAGATATTGAATTCTTCAAGCACCTGATTCGCTTCCTCCAATGCGTTAATTGAGTGTTCACTGCATTCACAGCCGATCGCTGCCAAGCCACATCCGTTCCACACGTCATTCGTCTTCACTGTCTGACATTAACTGACCAACCACCTCAACAATCCCCACACCTAAAGGAGCACGCAAACCCAACGCATCTAAAACATTCTCCAGGGACCCCCCTTTCGCAGTATCACCTCCATCATCATCACCATCATAAGGATCGACATCCGCCCCTTTCCACCTTTGCACTCTACGGTTGCTTCATCTCCCGCCATCGACACCCCCTGTCGGTCTGGCGACCGACCACACACATGTCGCCATGGCGCCGCTTTGCGCGCTTTCGAATACCTCTGTTCTCGACATCGACATTACTACTACTGCTCGGCGTAACGCTTGCGATAGCGAGTGTCGCAGCTGCAACCGATGATGGACCTGCCACCAAGATCCATAAGCCTGGATACTGCGCGATGCGCGGACAGGTACACTTCCGTACCCATAGATATGGGAGTTAGGCAGTGCTGATAGCATGCAGGATAAAAAGTCATTCTTTGGCGGACAGTTACCGAAACCCTACAACGGCGCGGCGGAAGCACCGGATCCAGACGTGCGGAAACAGCTGGTAGACCTTTGTGGCACAAAGTGGAGCGAAGGTCACATCTGCTGTGACGCTGCGCAGGTACGCTTACGCTTGGTCTGATTTAGGGAGGCAAGGTTGACGATGGGTGATAGATCTCAAACCTCGCTACAAACCTTAAGCGCGCCGAAACTCTCATCGCCTCATGTCCCGCCTGCAAAGCCAACTTCTTCAACCTATTCTGCTCGTTCACATGTTCACCCGATCAGTCGTTGTTCGTCAACGTTACGGAGACAGAAACCTCCAGTAGTGGTGTAGTGTTGGTATCGGAAGTCGACTACTTTCTGTCACCTACGTGGGGCCAGGGTTTCTACAATTCGTGCAAGGACCTCAAGTTCTCGGCCACTAATGGAAACGTTATGGAGCTTATTGGCGGCGGTGCCAAGAACTGGACGGATTTCCTGAAATTCTTGGGCAAGAAGAATCCGCCGTTTGGTTCACCGTTTCAGATCAACTTTCCGCCGAAGGAGAAGCTAGGTGACGGCATGAAAGAGATGCATGATACCCCGAAAACGTGTGACGATGGGGATGTTGCCTATCGTTGTGCCTGTATGGATTGTCCGGCAGTGTGTCCGATCCTTCCGGATGTTGATGAAGTCAAGGTGTGCAAAGTCGGCATCCTTCAGTGTTGGAGTTTTGCCGTGATCGTTATTTACTCGGTGGGCCTAATGATCCTTGGCGTATACCTGACATACAACGAGTATGATAAGTACCGTAAACAGAGGAGAAATAACTTGCGGCTGTTGCGCGATTCAGATCCCGAGGATAGCGATGATGATGAAGGTGCTATGACGGGTGCTGGTTTGGGACCGGAACGTCAAGGAGAACAATACATTCTCGACACACACCTAGATCAGATATTCAACCGTATTGGGAAAACTAGCGCAAAGTTCCCCGGGATAACAATTGGCCTTTCGGTTCTCATTGTCGGTTTTTTGAGCTTGGGATGGTTGAACTTTAGTGTCGAAACGGACCCTGTCCGCCTCTGGGTTAGTCCGACGTCCGACGCTGCTCAGGAAAAACGGTTTTTCGACGACAATTTCGGACCATTCTACCGCACGCAACAGGCATTCCTGGTGAACGATACTACCGAGGCTGGACCTTCGCCTGTCCTCAGCTACGACACCCTCACCTGGTGGTTCGACGTGGAGCAGCAAATTAGACGGCTCAAAAGTTTGGATCATGGAGTCACACTGGACGACGTATGCCTGAACCCTACCGGTGATGCATGTGTTGTGCAAAGTGTCACAGCATATTTCCACGGCAACTCCTGGGAACTCAAGCACGGTACCTGGAAAGACCAAATCCGGTCATGCGCGGAACAACCAGGCCAATGTCTACCAGATTTCGGTCAGCCAGTTAAGAAGGAAATGGTGTTCGGTGGTTATGGCAAAACTGATGATGTTGCGGATTCGGCCGCTTTGATGACGACGTGGGTATTGCAGAACCATGCCGAAGGAAGTGCGCCTGTAGAACGCAGTATGGATTGGGAGAGAAGCTTGAAGAATACTCTACTTGCCGTCAAAGAGGAGGCCAAAGAGCGGGGACTGCGGTTAAGCTTTTCGACGGAGATTAGTTTGGAGGAGGAGCTCAACAAGAGTACAAATACCGACGCAAAGATTGTGATCATCAGTTACATTGCTATGTTCTTTTACGCCAGCATCGCACTCGGCAGCACCACCTTGGCTCTGAAGAATATGCTTCGACACCCCGGAAAGACACTTGTCGACAGCAAGTTTACTCTGGGTGTATTTGGGATCATCATTGTGCTGATGAGTGTTTCCGCATCTGTTGGTCTGTTTTCAGCGATGGGAATCAAGGTTACTTTGATCATTGCCGAGGTCATTCCGTTTTTGGTTTTGGCAGTCGGTGTCGACAACATCTTCCTCATCGTCCACGAATTTGAACGAATTGACAGTGAACACCCTGACATGGATTTGGAGGACCAGATTGGGCGCGCTATGGGTCGGATGGGCCCCAGCATTCTTCTATCGGCAACCTGCGAAACAGTGGCATTCGGATTGGGGGCTTTTGTGACCATGCCAGCGGTTAGGAACTTTGCAATCTATGCTGCTGGTGCGGTATTCATCAATGCTGCATTACAAGTCACAATGTTTGTATCCGTTCTCGCTTTGAACAAGAAGAGGATGGACGCCGACAGAATCGACTGCTTTCCCTGCCTTCCAGCTCCCAGACATGATCGTTCTAACGGATATGTAGCCAGTGCTAGCGAGGATCATGAAGGTGGGCTTGTCGGACACATGAGAGATGGCCATGGCTCTGCGACTGGGTTTGACGAGGTGGAGGATGGACTGATACAGAGTCTTATCCGGAAACACTATGCACCAACACTTCTGGCAAAAAACACAAAAATTGCTATTGTCACCATATTCTTCGGAATCTTTGCTGCAGCATTGGCACTGCTGCCTCACGTAGAGCTTGGGCTTGATCAAAGGATTGCTATTCCCACGGGTTCATATCTCATCAATTACTTTGACGACTTGTACGACTATTTTGCCGTTGGACCTCCATTATACTTCGTCAACAGAGAATTCAACATTACTGAGCGTGATAACCAGCAAGCACTCTGCGGCCGATTCTCAACCTGCAGTCCGCTATCCCTTTCCAACATCATCGAGCAGGAACGGAAGCGGTCAGAGATCTCATATATTGCTGAGCCTGCCGCTAGCTGGATAGACGACTTTATGCTTTGGCTCAACCCCTCCCTCGACCAATGCTGCCGTGTCAAGCGCTCCGATCCTACCGAGCTCTGTGGTCCATACGACAGTGACTTCCAATGCCAAGTGTGCTTCGAAGACCGTGATCCGGGCTGGAATATTACGCTCGGCGGTATGCCAGAAGGGGAGGAGTTTATGGACTACCTCAAGATCTGGATGAACGCACCGACGGGAGAGACGTGTCCCCTGGCCGGAAAAGCAGCATATTCCTCGGCCATTGTCCCGAACTACGACGACCGCACCATCTCCGCCAGCCATTTCCGCAGCTCCCACAAGCCGCTCACTAGCCAAGCCGATTTCATCGCTGCCTACGCCGCCGCCCGACGCATCGCAAAGGAAGTGTCTCGAACAGCCGGTACCGAAATCTTCCCGTACTCAAAGTTCTACATCTTCTTCGACCAGTACTCCTCAATCGCCCGGCTCACCGCAGGCTTGATCATCGCCGCCTTGGTGTGCATCTTCATCGTCACATCAACCCTCCTCGGCAGTCTGCAAACCGGCGCAGTCGTGGCAGGAACCGTGGCAATGATTGTGGTCGACATCATGGGCGTCATGGCACTGTGGGGCGTAAGCCTCAACGCCGTCTCGCTCGTAAACCTCGTCATCTGCGTCGGTATCGGCGTCGAGTTTTGCGCTCACATCGCACGCGCGTTCATGTTCCCTGCCGCCTCCGTGGTGGCGCGCGCAAAGTTCCACGGAAATGACGCGAGGGCGTGGTGTGCGCTGGTTAACGTCGGTGGCTCGGTTTGTTCCCGCTTCCTAATTCGAGTGAATTCCCATGGCTAACCTGATAGGTTTTCTCCGGCATCACGATAACGAAACTTATCGGTGTCATTGTGCTTGCATTTACTCGGAGCAAGATCTTCGAGGTGTACTATTTCCGCATCTGGCTGGTGCTCGTTGTTGTCGCCGCGAGCCACGCGTTGATATTCCTTCCCGTCGCACTGAGCTACGCCGGTGGCGAGGGGTGGGAAGGCGAGATGGATGATGGGCTTCCAAGTGACCTGAGGTATAGACGTCTCCCTCCGGGCGTGGAAGAGTATGAATATAGCGATGAAGAGAGTGAAGATGAGGGACGGTAAAGCAGGGAGGCGGCAAGGGAGTTTTGGGGTTTTTTCTTTCGTCACTTTTTGGGGATAACGTATGCTTTGCATGTCTTTTTGGTTGTTGTGGTGTGGGGTTTAACATGTGTATTGTTGATTGATTGATGCGTTGCTTAACGGCTTTTGGGGTTAAAGATTGCAAATTATTACTTACAAATGCTACTGGAGGGAGGGAGGGATTAGAGAAGAATGAAGCTCGAAGGAGTGACATACAAATACAAGTGGACTACCTTTTGAGCATCTTCTCCCGCTTCTCGTTACAGAAGCTGATCTGATTCACAATCCGCTCGGTTTTTCATGTCTCTTGTCCATCGATGACGTCCGTTGTTTCTAACCACTATGTACCAAAAAATTGCACATATCGAGTCATACTGTATCACTCGACCAAGAGGTAGCCCCGATTAGGTTAGCGCTTGGAAATTACCGTATACGGCAAGAAATTCGGAAATTAAAAAGGCACGTCATTTTTTAACTTCCGTTTTAAGCGAATGTCTTATCCAGTTTGGCACACTAACCTAATCTGGGGCATACCTCTTATTCGAGTGGATACGATAGTAGAACAGGTGAGAAAGGATATAGACTTACTCAAGAGATAAAAGATAGAGAAAAGGACTTGGATGCTCATGTGGTACGGAAAACTTACAAGACTCTGACTGAGAACCGAGCAATAGTCTGCATTTCTGAGGGGATGCAGGTCGACGTCATAGGGTGGTTTGTTTGTTTGTAATCATTTTGCATACACCCCCGAAGGGAGGTGCCCAGCTAAGTTACCATAAGCCGGCTGACCATTAGTGGTCATGGCATTTTAACCCCCATCCTGGAACTTCCTCGGTCTTCAACCGGGAGGGCACAGGGCCGTTGAAACTCCCAATCTCTCTCCTAGGCAAAGTCGTCCCATCCCACTTTCCGCTGCTCAAAGGCAGACCCTAAGGCCACTTACTCCCCCAAACCCACCCCCAAAAGCGCACCAAAAAATCACACCAAAAAAACAAACTAAAACAAAAGAGAATCGTAAAGTACATTCTTGCGGGCCTGCAGGATCTTCAAACCATATCGGCGGGATCTAAACTGCAACTCTTCCGACTCTCCTCCATTCCTAAGCCCTGCCCGGCTAACTCTTATGGGGTTGCCAACTTTCATACCTTCCACCATGGCAGTCATAAACCTCTGTGACTCCACGGCTATCATCATATTTCGTAACGACCCGACTACATCGTGATTGCCCTTCCTTCTCTTTTTGCCTTTACGAGGCTTCAGACTCCCCCCACATTTGTCGTCCTCCCCTCTCTCCGGGTCATCTTTCACCTCTATCGTTGTCCTCCTTCCTCCACGTTATTGTATTCCTGAGTTCGGTCACTCGGTCACATGACCCCTCAGACCTCCTTCGTCTTCTTCTTTGCCTTTCTCGGGGATTCGGTAAACTTTTCGTCCAGCCCCCCTTATCATTTTCTCCCCTATCATCCTCCCTCCTCTTAGCCATTGCAGAAGCTCCAGCGTATCGAGAATGCATAAGCGTGGGTGGTGGGGATGTTAATCTCGGTGCTTTACCCGGTCACCCTGGTTCCGCATCCGATGCGTCGATATTCATAGGAGTCGCATTGTCCTTTTCGACTTGCTTCTCCCAATTTCGGGTTATGTTATGGGGGTGTATACCCTAAGTAACTTATCCTAAGTATCCGCTGATACTATATAGCCACTAAGGTTCACTGCCGTAGATCCTATTCCTGGCCGAGGTTCCGAATAACCGCGGCTCGTATTTCTTGAAGTCTTTGGTTCCGTTCAGCTTCTCGTTTCTTCCCTGCCTCTTGCAGGCGCTTTATCTTGTTTGCTTTCCTAAGCTGCTTCTTAGTCTGCGGTAGGGGATTAACTCGGTTCTGTTGCCAAGTCATCCAATTCTTCCGATTCTGTTCTGATTCTTCAAGGAACCGTTCAGCCCGATCCAGAACCTGATCGGTCCGTTGATCTTCCGTAAGGTCTCCAGGTGTAGGAGAGACTGCTTTCTCAGATAGGATTTGCTGAGCCTTATCGGAATGAACTATTCCAGGATGATCTTCTGAGGATGCTGAATGCTCGCGCTGCTGAAGATTATCGATATGAATAACCAATCCCCGTTCAAGGCCAATAATCGAGGCAAGCCACCAAACACACTGAGCCACGAATATATACTGGGTTCTTCTGGCGTAGGAGATAACCTTCTCCAAAGCGTATATAATAACGTCGTTATCGTTCTCGAAGGTAATTGTCATTCCCAGGATTAGATATCTATCAGGTGCGGGGCTGCCGCTACACAAAGCTAATAGATTCTAGGTATAGATATAATAGGTATATGTAACGGGTGGGATCGGGCGCAGGTGATGTGGATGTTGCAAAACTGAACTCGAAGTGCGTATCGAGAGACAGGGACAAAGAAAAGAAATTGAGAGTATTTTCCGAAGTCGTACTATTGCTTGCTATACAAGAGAACGAGTAAAGAGAGAAGAAAAGGAAATCCTCCAACACCAAACAACCTCTCTTTATATACAGTTCGTTCACTACTCTCGAATCATCCCTCATGCTTCGATGTACCAACCGAATAATCTTCCCATGATCTTACACACCCGAAAACTCTTCTTATCAGTACAACCATGCCACATCGTCCGACGTCGCAACACTTCCTCCTACGTCCTCATCTCATCCTTATCTTTCCTTATTAATTCCACACCATCTCCGGTTCCTTACGTTCCTCAAGAACCTTCGTCCCCGCTTTTCCCTTAATGAGTGACCTTCTCTTCCCTGGTTCCTGCACGTCTTTTCGCGTACCTTAACGAATGTAACCCATCATGTCCCTAATCTCTTCGGGCCGTGACAGTATAGGTATCATAAAAACGCAATAATAAATAAGGATATTTCTCCGCTGGTAGGTATTGTTTTCTCTCTAGCTGTTCGAGCTTCTTCCTCATTGCCGGAACAATGTGATCTCTTTATAGTCCCTCAGCCCGGTTACTCTGACTGGAACTATGATTAATTCCCTCAATGATAGCCACTTATCTGTGGGTCTTATTGACGATGCCCGATAGATACCCTTGCGACTTATTTGCTGGCGCCTCTCGGATGTGCTCGCGCATCCCCATAGGAGACACGTATCATATCGCTCATTAATCAGACCATAACTTCAACTTTGACATCTCGCCTTCGATGAGTTTATTCGGTAGTTAAAACAGGCTTATCAGGATACCAGTTCCGTGCTGTCAACATAGAGTATTATGACACCCCTTAGTTGCAAGCTAGACGCATGCAAACCAATGCAAGGTAATTGCTTCTGGCTTTCAGCCAATGCCATAAATCCCTCAGTTACATCATACTTAGGTGGAGACGATTCTCTCACCGGGGTGTGCCGCACTGGGTATCCTGCCGTTACGGTCAGGCAGTGAAGAGCCAACTTACTCGCAATTGACTATCAACTGCCGTGCTTGCTCACAAGCATGTCCCGCTTAGTTTCTGGGAAGTGAAAGAAGCCCCTTGGCGTTCTCGGCTCACTCCGACTGACCACCTCAGGCTCTTCTCGTGACTGATATGAACCCCCGCTAAAAGGCATATCACTGGGCAGAGTACTTGCAAGTCTTGGTGTGGTATGCGCTGTCCGACTGTCAACAAGTCCCATTATCACTGCTAGGGGAGAACCCCTCACAGGTTAATATCTCTCTAGCCAACGGTGTTCCCACCCGCTTGCGCGGTTGTAACTGTGGTCGTGGCATGATTGTAAGATCCTTTTTTGGTGTGTGTGGCGTCGTCGTTTGCTGCTTTTCCGGGTCTGGCGCATGCCTCCCAACTTCACCGAACTTTTTATTTTCCTCCACAAGGCTCGCTACAGTTGTTTTAAGCGTTGACACTTCCATCTTCAGGTTGTCGATTTTCGAGTAGAGTTTTGTGAAATGCCCCTCCATAACAGAAATGAAGGCCTTGCCGACCAACTCCTCCACTATTTCAATGGGCATATCTTCCTGTTGATCCTCGTAGGTAGAAACCTCCTCGGACACTCTTCGTTGTTGTTGTTGTGGGGTTTTAGAGACCCCCGAACTTGTAGTCGTCTTGGGGGCAGGCTTCTTCTTCTTGCCCTTCCCCTTCTTCTTTTTGGGCTTTTCAATCCCACCAGAGGCGAGAAATCCAAGAATCGAGGAAGCGACCGTGTCGCTATCGTTGTTGAAATCGTAGTCGGAATGGGTGGAGGAATCATCAGAATTCCACAAACCATCCTCTTCGAGCATCTCCCTTAAAAGACCAAAGCGGGAGGAATCGGTTTTAGGTGTCAAGATAGCAGAGGGACCCGCGTTGGGCGTCGGAGTCCTGGAAGGGCGCCCTACTCTAGGCATCGTGAGGCCTTAGAGAAATTACGGGGCGGCTTGTGGTTGGCCAGCGACCCACGGCTTGGCAAAAGCTAGCGGTGAGGTGGTGTGTCGAGGTGTCGGTTGAGTGGATTTCCGTCATAGGGTGGTAAGAGAAAGAGAAGGATGGTGTATCTGGTCAAACTAAGTACTTCAGACGACGGAATGTTGAGCAACAAAAAATTTCATTAATTAGTCCTCCAACAACATACTCCCTACGCCAGATTTTTCCGATGGTTACTCCCTTACATAACGGGTAAAGGAAAATCTAGAACCCCAACTAAGAAAACTTCAAGATTACAACATATGTAACATCACAAAGCACAAAGCAAGTAAACTTATATCATCACACCTCAAATAAAAAGACATAAGGGCGTATACCCCGCGTACCCCCTCCAGCAGCAAATTAGACAGATCTCCAGCGCCTTCAGTGGTCATGTTATATTCCGTCGCTGCTAAAGGGTAGGGAAAGGACTCGGGCCACATACTTAAGTAGGTAGGGTGAGTAGTAACCAATGACTTGCCGCGTTGGTGTCAGTTTTTGAATCCCTAGCCAGTAGCATTTTCGTTATCTCCTCTCTGCAGAAAAAGTTCTCCGCCGCTGCCGCTAGGACCGCCTCGGTGATCTCGATGGTTGAATTTCTGGACAATAGCATCTCGACTATCTCCTTGCCTTGGAAGTTACCCGCCGCTGCCGCTAGGGTCGCCTCGGTGATCTCGATGGTTGAATTTCTGGTCAATAGCATCTCGACTATCTCCTTGCCTTGGAAGTTCCTCACCGCTGCTGCTAGGACCGCCTCGGTGATTTCGATGGTTGAATTTCTGGTCAGTAGCATCTCGACTGTCTCCTTGCCTTGGAAGTTCCCCGCCGCTGCTGCTAGGACCGCCTCGGTGATTTCGACGGTTGAATTTCTGGTCAGTAGCATCTCGATTATCTCCTTGCCTTGGAAGTTCCCCGCCACTGCCGCTAGGACCGCCTCGGTGATCTCGATGGTTGAATTTCTGGTCAGTAGCATCTCGATTATCTCCTTGCCTTGGGAGAAGTTCCCCGCTGCTGCCGCTAGGACCACTTCGGTGATCTCGATAGTTGAATTTCTGGTCAGTAGCATCTCGATTATCTCCTTGCCTTGGGAGAAGTTCCCTGCTGCTGCCGCTAGGACCACCTCGGTGATCTCGATGGTTGGATTTCTAGTCAGTATTATCTTAATTATCGCCTTGCCGTTGAATAGGTTCTCCACCGCTGCCGTTAAGACCGTGGAGGTGATCTTGACGGTAGGGTCTCTAGCCAATAGAACCTCCACCACATCAGCTCTATTACTTGCCGCCGCTTCCAGAGTCGCGTCGGTGATCTTGACGGTAGGGTCTCTAGCCAATAGAACCTCCACCACATCAGCTCTATTACTTGCCGCCGCTTCCAGAGTCGCGTCGGTGATCTTGATGGTAGGGTTTTTGGCAAGTAGAAGCTTCATAATCTTCCCGTCGAATCGACTCGCAATAGTGATACTAGCTGCCTCGGTAATTTCGACATTGCAATTGTCCAGAAGCGTCTCCATTACCTCCTCGTCGAATTTGTTCGCAATTACCTCCACGGCTGCAGCAGTGGCTTTAATACCACTCCCTCTGGCTTGGGCTAGTAGTACGCTTAACACCTTCTTACCGTTCAGCCTATTACTTGCTGCGCCCATCACAACTGCCTCGGTTATTTGGATATCGGGGTGTTTGGTAAGTAGATATTCTATAATGTTTTTGTTAAATCGACTCGCAATGGTGATAATAACTTCCTCGGTGATCTCGACATTGCAATTGTCCAGAAGCATCTCCATTACCTCCCCATCGAATGTTTTTGCAATTGCCGCCACAGCAGCCCCAGTGATCTTAATGTTACTTCTTTTGCCCAGTAGTACGCTTATTACCTCCTCACCGCTGAAGTTACTTGCTGCCCCCATCACAACCGCCTCGGTTATTTGGATATTGGGGTGTTTGGCAAGTAGATACCCCATAACCTTTTTGTTAAATTGACTCGCAATGGTGATAATAACTTCCTCGGTGATTTCGACATTGCAATTGTCCAGAAGCATCTCCATTACCTCCTCATCGAATGTTTTTGCAATTGCCGCCACAGCAGCCCCAGTGATCTTAATGTTACTTCTTTTGCCCAGTAGTACGCTTATTACCTCCTCACCGCTGAAGTTACTTGCTGCCCCCATCACAACCGCCTCGGTTATTTGGATATTGGGGTGTTTGGCAAGTAGACACCCCATAACCTTTTTGTTAAATTGACTCGCAATGGTGATAATAACTTCTTCGGTGATTTCGACATTGCAATTGTCCAGAAGCATCTCCATTACCTCCCCATCGAATGTTTTTGCAATTGCCGCCACAGTAGCCTCAGTGATCTTAATGTCACTTCCTCTGCGCAGTAGTAAACTCATCACTTCTGTACGGCGTGATGATATACCGAAAATGCCTTCGTTCCAGCTCTCGGTCAAGCGATTTACTACCCCCACCATAATGGCCTCAGTTATTTGGATATCGGGATTTTTAGCAAGTAGATGTTCCATAACCTTTTTGTTAAATCGACTCGCAATGGTGATAATAACTTCCTCAGTGATTTCGACATTGCAGTTGTCCAGAAGCATCTCCACTACCTCCCCATCGAATGTTTTTGCAATTGCCGCCATGGCAACCGCCTGGGTTATTTGGATATCGGGATTTTTAGCAAGTAGATGTTCCATAACCTTTTTGTTAAATTGACTCGCAATGGTGATAATAACTTCCTCAGTGATTTCGACATTGCAATTGTCCAGAAGCATCTCCATTACCTCCCCATCGAATGTTTTTGCAATTGCCGCCACAGTAGCCTCAGTGATCTTAATGTCACTTCCTCTGCGCAGTAGTAAACTCATCACTTCTGTACGGCGTGATGATATACCGAAAATGCCTTCGTTCCAGCTCTCGGTCAAGCGATTTACTACCCCCACCATAACGGCCTCAGTTATTTGGATATCGGGATTTTTAGCAAGTAGATGTTCCATAACCTTTTTGTTAAATCGACTCGCAATGATGATAATAACTTCCTCAGTGATTTCGACATTGCAATTGTCCAGAAGCATCTCCATTACCTCCCCATCGAATGTTTTTGCAATTGCCAACACAGCAGCCCCAGTGATCTTAATGTCACTTCCTCTGCCTAATAGTATGCTCATCATCTCCTTACCACCCGATGCATTACTTGCTGCTGCCATGGCAACCGCCTTGGTTATTTGGATATTGGGGTATTTGGCAAGTAGAAGCTCTATAGCCTTCTTGTCGAATCGATTCACAATGGTGATAATAGTTGCCTCGGTGATCTTCTCCATATTCACATCCCTGCTCAATAGCCTCAGCGTCACCTGGCTATCAAATCTTTCTAGGTTCGTCATAATTGCTTCCGTAGCAGCAGCTGTAATCTTGACATTACTGTCCGCATCTAGTAGCACCTGCACTACCCCATTTATGCCGCTCCAATTGTACATGGCTGCAGTCACAACCTCTTCGGTGATCTCGATGTTGTCGACTCTAGCCAGCAGCGTCTTCATCACCTTCTGATTACATCTTCTCGCAATCGTTGCTACAACTTCAACGGAGATCTCGATGTTAAAATTTCTGCTCAGCAGTTTTAAGACAACCTCCTCGTCAAAGTGAGTTATGATGGCTACTACAGCAGCTGCGGAGACCTTGACGTTCGGGGAATCTCTGCTTAGCAACATCTCCATCACTTCCTTTTTATGTTTTAAGTTCCATATGGCAGCAGTTACTACATCCTTGGTGATCTCGAAGCTGTCGTTTTTAGCCAGCAGTATTTTTGTCATCTCCTGATCGAATTTCCTCACAATCATGGCAATAGCTGCGGTAGAGATCTCGGCGTCGGCTTCTCTGCATAGGAGAATTCGCATTATCTCCGCACCATTGTCTGGGTTATCGGCTGCAGCAGTTACAACATTTCCGGTAATCGTGAATTTTGCATCTGTGATTGTTAGCGTTTGTCAAAGTCCCACTCCATGTCCTTCCTACCTGTCTTAGTCTTGATTATTGCATCGAAAACGTGCTTGGCTACATTTTTGGTCCCAATTGCTGCCGCAGCCAGCAGTGCGTTTTGGTAACGACCACTCTGGATGCTGACATCGGCTTTCCTATCTAGAAGCAGTTTAACCATCGGCTCGTGGCGGAATTTTATTGCTATATGTAAGGCATTGGTTTTACGACTCTGAGCGTTGATAGCGATACTACTGTCCAGAAGCTTTTTTGCAAATCCTACTAACCCATGACAGGCTAATATTTGTAGCGGCTCCGCGTCTTCGAAGTCATCGTTATGGAATGACTTGAGCCGTGAAAAAATAAATATTTTATGTGCGAGATTTATTTTACGAGGAGACTGTGCTAGTCTCCGGAATGATGTCCACAAGTGTGAATCCTCTGCGTTCGACTGTAAAGTATGGAGTGGCCAGTACAAGGCAGCATAATTCAGTAATGGATATTGTTTCTGTAGACCGAAGAGGTTGGATGTGATACTGATGCTCCATCTGGGTATCTGATCGACCATCGGATCTTCGTCGAATTCCTCCAAAGACAAATACCTTAAACAGGCGATAGCAAGCTCAAGATTGGTGTCCTCGGAACATATATAGAACGGAAGGTGACTGGTATTGTCGACCGGAATAGGCGTGCTAGCATGGAATTCTTCCATCAGTCGAGGGTCGGTAAGAAATTCTCTGGCTGATTGATGTACAAGGTGAACGGTATTATCATTTCTTATTTTGAGGAGGGACCCAAAGAGTGAATTGAGGAAGCTTCTAATATTTCCTTGAATCCGGCCGTTTATAGAGCGCATGGAAGTGGCCTCGCGCCGCAGGGCAATTGCAATTTTCAGCTCCTCAAGTGTTAAGGGGCGTTTCGCGGAAACCACCCACTGCAGAACTATCCTAGCCTTGTCTCTGTCCTTTGTGGTTATACGACTTAAGATTCTTCTGTATAAATCTGGGAGGGACTTCGGCATACTGACAAGAGTTTCGCGGAAGAAGTCGCTTGAAGTGTCACCGTCGTCTCGAAGAGCATCCAGAACCAGTGACACCCAAAGAAACATTCCATCTGCCCTAGCCTCTAAAAATCCAGATGTGTAACCCTCCAGAGTCTTATCAGGGTTCTTGCTACTCATTAATAGGCTGACCTCTTGTGTAACATATCGACCAATATCTTTACGCAGTTCAGGGCATTCATTTAGAGCGGAAATATCCACAAGGCAAGATATATGGTCCCGAACCAGCACCTCAGGACGACTAGTAATGATCAATTTAAACTTTTTGCTGACTGCCGTAAAATTTCCAAAGCAGTATTTGAGCTCGCGTAAGAAGGCCTTTTGTGACTCTCCTGAACACTCGTCCAACCCATCAATGAGAAAGAATATTGGTCCGGCATTACAGTCGGTGACAACGTTACGAAAAACCCTGGACAATCGTCCCAATGACCATTCAGTTTTACCTTTCCGGCTGTTGTACTCGGAAATATAGTGTCGAAAATGCCGTGGTGCCTGGTCCAAGAGTTGCGCCAGCAGGTGTTGCAATATAGCCACTTCTGTTTGTAGGTAATCGTTGTCGTGACGGCAGAAAAAATACGCCACGACAGGAGCCCCCCGACCAGTGACCCCAGGATTTCTAGCAAGACGTTCGGACAGATATGATGAGAGAACACTTTTGCCACAGCCGGGGGCACCGTTGATCCAGAGTACAGTTGAAGCTTCATCCTTTAGCCATATTTGGTACCGTTCGTCTTCCAATAACCACTCGAATGTATCTGGATGCCGTTTGCGCAAAAGTTCGTCACGATAATCTTGATGGTCGATCATCACTAAACTTTCTAGACACGCAAGCATGTCTTTGCTACCTAACCCTTATATCAGTCAAACAGACCTAAACTAAAGTATATGGACTCAATCCTGCGGAGGTCCTATTCTCATCCAAGTATCTGCAAGCTAGTCATTTAACCAGGTGACATACGAATGTTTTCAATAGCCTCCTTTTCATTCTCTGTGCGAAATCTGTCAGTATTTACATTTTAGCTGTACTTCGGGATTGATTCATCACATACCACTGCGCTCAATAATTTCATTCACACACTCTCTTAGACACCTTAAGAATGTTTTATAGGTTGGGTCTTGCTTTGAAGCGAATTTCACCATATCTGTATGGTTTTTCTCCACGGGTATTCGGTTTTCGTTTGGAAGATATAAAAGAGCAGAGTCTGATGTGACCATCTTCTTTTCTGGGCCGGATCTCTCGTACTTGTTGGATGCAGACTAGCACGGGGCAGTTAATAAACAGCGGTTCAATCAAACTTGATGTGGCGAGAACTACCTTTGCAACTGTTGATGTTTTTATCGTCTCATAGAAGCTGACGGTCTTCAGTTCACTGGTCCAGATGTCCGAGATTTCTTCTTTTAGAGTTTCTAGGAATTCCGAATTCCCTCGCAACTGTTTTAATAGGTGCATTCTTGAAGATTCGGGATCGCGTGTCATGTCTTCAACCATGGCTTCTAATTCTGCTGTCTGCAACCCTCGATGCGGAGTTCCAAAGAAGAATATAATCCGAGTTGAGTCGAGAAGGTGTCTTTGATTCTGTTTGCACTTCGACTGAGCCAACGCCTGCTCAGTTCAGTAAATATTACTGAAACATTCATGATGAGTAAGGTTACCAGTAATATCAAATTGCCACCAAAACTATGGCCGATAAATATAATTGGTCGTGTTTTCTCCTTACAAATAGTATTAGACTTAATCCTCGAATGGTGAAAATTGTCTCTAATTACCTCAGGTGAACTCCTAGTATTTTCTAACTGCGCAACCAACTGCCTTCGGTAGTCCAAAAGTGTGTCATCTATAGTGCGCCCTACAAGGCTGGTGTTGTAGCCATACGACATAATCCTGACGCGCTTTACATCTTGCGGTAAGAAGTCCTGCAACCACATTCGGCAATTTTCACGATTTCTCCATGAACCATATGCATGTCCAGCTAGGCCCGTTACAGCAACAATACTGCAATTGATGCCAGTGATCAGCAGTTAGACAACAAAGCACAGAGATTAGTCACAGAAGGTATCAACTTACTCGGCGACAACTTCTTCCCCAGGGACGTTTAAAGGTGTTAAACTGTAGAACTGTGAGTCAATCGAAAGATCCACAACTTCACCCGATTTCTTATCTGATGCTTGAAACCTGGAGTTACCGTTCGGTGGGAGGCGCAGAAAGGATTCAGGGCATTGTTTGAAATATAATAGTGCTATTTGGCTTGAACTGGGGTCAAAACAATCTGGATAGAGCGATAGTTGGTCTCCGCTGTCTAGCTCCTGGGGTAATAGATCAAGGTTCTGTAAGGTTTCGAGCAGATCGCCTCTATTCCATGTTGTTGGCACGTTTGATATCCGGAAACACTTGGAAGGATTGTGTGAAATAGGATCACTAGTGCCGGTGGTAGAAGCGGGAATTTCCTCCTCAGCTTGGGTATGGTTTTGTGGTCTGTTTGATTCTTGCTGGGCAGCTGACTGCCGCTTCCGCTTTCCAGCGGCAGCCCCCTGGACAAGCGAGTGCTGATCTGTGTCAGAAGAAATGGCTATTTGTCGTGCAGATTTTCTCGGGGGTTCGTTACGCCCTTGAGTTGGAGGCGTTTTGCGCTTGTGCGGCGTTTTCGTTTGAGCTTCGCCAGAAGATACGCTTTCTGGTAGCACAGATTTTTCCTCCAGAAAAGTAGTAGACTCCTGAATTGTAGGCATTTCGGTTCGAGCTGCGTCGGAGACCATTCCTCTTGATCGCGCGGGTTTTCTCGTTGAGGCGGTAAGCCTATGAATTGGAGACGTTTTGCGCTTAGGGGGCGCTTCGGTTCGGGCAGCGCCCGAGGAAATGCTTTTTAGTCGGGCAGATTTTCTTGTCGGGGCGGCAAGCCCCTGAATCGGTGGTATTTTACGTTTGGGGGGCATTTTGCAGTGTTGACCAAAATGTTGCTTGGATATTGCGGGGGCGACCGAAATTTATAAAGCTACTGCAGCTGACACGTACTCTAACGAAAAGGAATATGCAGGATTTCTATTGGTCTATTTGCCCCGCGATGGTGTATAGCTGCAGCCTTGTCGTCAGGTATGTCACCATTTGTGCTGCGCATCTACTCGCGGCCGGAGTTTGGAGTGGCAATGCAAACGTCACCAATCCAGTACTTACTCTTTAGTCTGTAGACGGGATTGAATAGAAGAGAGTACTCTACAGTGGGGAATGAAATAGGCGAAGCGGCTATAGACTACTTAATCTTTTAGAAGCGCAGTACTCGAAATAGCAATGAACATAACGAATCGATGCTGCTCTCGTGCCTAGGGTTTTCGTCGGTCGGCTAGCTCGGTCCTAAAACTGAGCTTGCAAAGGAGGCAGATGCTGGTTTGCGAGCGCAGGCCGATGCTATCGTTCTGGATATGTTCAGCCACTCTCCGTTTTGTAACAGTAAATCTGTACGACGAGTAAAATCACTTATCTTGGATATTTTAGTTGCTGATATTCGAGGGCCGCGCTTTCGAGTCACTAAATATAAGCGGTTGCGCCTGCATTGCTAAACTTTCCGGGTTATCTACACAAGTACTTATGAATGTCCTTGGTTCGAGCATGTATACATTTGACACCTTGCGTACTACACAAACTATAAAGCACAAATAGTATTAAACATCAAGGCTCGCCGTCTCATCTCTTACTCAATTAAAAGTAATCTTCTTTCCTTGGGGTTTCATCATCGCGGCCGCAACTTGAGCCTGTTTCTCCTTCGCCTTCCTCGCCGCCTCCCAACTAGGATGCAACGGCCCCTCCTGCGTCTTCTCCCCAGCTACAGCAGATGCCTTTTTCGCAGCCTTCGCCTCTTTCCTCTCCCTCTTCTCTCGCGCCTCCTGCTCTTCCTTCTGCACATGATTTGCGCGCTTCCCAAACTTCTTCTCCCATAGCGCTCTCCGCGCCTGCTGTCCCATCCTGTTTTTCCGCTCCTTCTTCTCCGGGGGTCCCTTCTTTTTGCCCTGCATCTTGTACCAGTCCGCATCTGGGTCCGAGTCCCCGCCGGAAACGTAGCCGGACATGAGAGAGGGCAGGAATTGTGATGTCACTGCGGGGGCCTTAGGCTTCTTCTCCTTTGAGGGTGCAGCGGCGGGGGCCTTTTGCTTCTGGGGTGGGGGTGGTGGTGGGGGTGATGTTGTCCCTGAAGTAATTGCTTCGTCCCTTTCGTCATCGGCATCGGCGTCGGAGCCAGACCACTCGTCGTCGGTCCTTTCGAGCTCATTGTAAATATCATCGCCGCCATCATCTTCCGAATCAGACGCTCCGATGCGATTGTCAAAATCGGCAAAGTCGGTGGATTCCGGGTCCATAAGCCGCTCCCACACCTCGTCCTCTCCCATCACCACTTCACCGTCGTCCGTAGCAACAGCAGCAGCACCCTCGGGTGTGTCAGAAAATCCCATAAACTCCTCACTCTCCTCCACGACGCGGTCACCGTCGCTGAGTTCCACCGAATGCTCACTTTCTGCCACCAGTGCTTGCACACTTTCGCCCGCCTTAGCCTTCTCCCGTCTCTCCTTCAACTTCACGAGCGTAGCATTCTCATACTCTTCCCCGACCGCAACCTTCTCCTCCCGCCCCTTGTCGTCCAACCCCATAGCAACATGCACACTCTCCACCAACCCCGCAACCGCATCTCTCACAACCGCCGCTCCATACAGCCTCGAAACTACATTTATACGCGCCCTCTCGCCACCCACCTCCGCAGTAGGGATCACCAACTCCGGCGGCCACAATGAGCTGGCAACAACGCGTTTCCGTTTCGCGATCGAGCGAAGCACATGTTCCTGTGCGAGCACATTAATCTCTTCAGCGGATAGCGCCTTCACCGCCGCTAGCTCCGCTTCCAACTTTGAAACCGTTGCTGCCTCCTGGGGAGAGGACCGCGCGCTCTTGAGTCGCTTGATTAGTTTGCGTGTTTCGAAGGTTTTCGCATGCTTTAGCGCGCGGAATATGGCTTTGGTCCGCTGGCTGACGCAGGAGGTGACTGCGACGTGGACGGTTTGGATTGCGCGGGGGGGGAAAGCATGGTCAGGCGAGGAGTGCGGTTTGCTGCGCTTTTGGGAGGTGGGGGGCGGGAAGGGGTTTTTGCGTTTGGATGCCATGGTGAAGTTGGAGATGGAGAGATTTTTGACAGGATTGTGTGGCGGTGGCGGTGCGGGGAGTTAGCGCGTGTACTTGTGTAATGATGTTTCGCGGGTGCACAAACACGCCATTCATATGAGGCTCTTTTGATGAAGTAACGTGCTTCATATTTTACGTTATGTTTCTTTGCCACGCGCACGGGCTGGCTGGCAGCAGTTCATGCATGGTACATCAGACTTGTCGAACCCTAACCGAGCTGCACTTCACATCCAATCACTGCATCTTCATCTCAATGACAGCATATTGCATTTAGTCCCGTCATGCAAAAGGCCGTTTCGAAAGGATCGACGATGCAGGAGAATTCCTATAAGATAATTGGGATATACCACTTCGAACATGCTTGATAATTCGTCGAGACTTACCTTCAATAGCTTGTTCTCAAGTGGGGGCTGAGCCTTCAAATCCTGCAACTGCCTTGCGAGGCAAAAGCAGCGGGAACCCGTCCGATGTCGACAATAAAGCGGCTCCGCCTCTCTCTCGGCCCACTCTGCGCCACACATTCCGGCATACTCCTGCCGCTGTGTCACTGTACCTACCTCAAAACCTCGCGATTCCCGTTGTATCATTTCCGCAACCATGGCGTCTCGCCTCTTCACCTCTATTACCATCCTCGCCTCTCCCGTCGCCGCAGATACAATAACCTGCATCTATCCCATCAGCGGCCAATACGGACTCCTCCCACGCATCTTCTTCTACATCACCCTCTTCCTCTGCATATATGGCCGCAACGAATGGCTCATCGCCGCCTGCCTGCTGTCAGTCATGACCTTCACCGGCACGGGCGCAATCCACGCCTTCGTCCTTGCGAAACGAAACCCAGCGGTGCTAGATCTCGACGCAAGAGTACTCCTTCCGCTCCTCGCAGCAGGGCTATTATGTTTCTCCCCGATCTTACAGTGGTCGGGAACACTCCGCAGTCAATCTGGAAGACGGATCTTTGAGCTGTGGGGCGCATTGGTCGCGGTTGGCGCGCTATGCTGCATCGGCGGGTTTTTGAGCCCGCGCACGGAGACAGAGGTGGAATGTAGGTCCGCCGATGGAACGCTGCGCAGGTCGCCAAGAGATGGCGGGTTTAATTGCACGTACACGTGTTTCTCATCCTCCGCCTCTCCGATCCGCGGGAGGAACGACGTTATTGCCGTGAACAGTAACACGGTGAATGCGGAGCCCCAGACTAAGATGCTGGTGTTTACTGTTGTTATCACGCTGGTGTGTATCGTCTGTCTTCCGCTGTATGCTATTGCGGTAAGGAAGTCGGATACGACGCCGAAGGATCAGGAGGAGACAAGGCTTAAGCAGTCGCTTGGAGCCAAGGCGACAGGAGGAGCGGGTAAGAAGTCGATGCTACCGAAACTGTTTGCGACGTTTTGTGCGGGGGCGGTTATTGCAGTGGTGTCGGTGAATGAGAGGTTCGTGATAAGAGGGTTAGAGAGTGCGGAGGAACCTTATGCTGTTGGGCAGTGGTCGGGTTTTGTTACTGCAGCGCTTGTGGTCTCAGCGACGGCGATAAATTGGTGGATTGAGAGGAGTAGTGGGGTAAAGGTCACTACGAAGGTGGTTAGGAGTACTTAGGAGGGTGACAGCGATAATGCGACGGTTGATGAAATGAAGATTAAGCGATGAGTGCTGTCTTGCTGTCTAATGCGGGTGCTGCGCAGGTTGGGAGAAGCATGCTGGAAGATTGAGTTCAATGTATAGGGTGTCGGGTGGTGGATAATGCGGGTCTTTGGTTAATGATAATATCATGGCGGTATAAGGTTGTGCTTTACTTTGTCCACGTACCCCGCGTTGAGCCCCACTTCAACGTCACTCCCAGTCGCGTCTTCCGTGCGTCCGTCGCGTTTCAAAACAACAACCGAACAGCAGACCCCCCAACATCTCTGCCCCACATTTCACATTTCCCCGTGGCTATGGATTACTTTCTTGCGAAGGTCTCGCAGCAAGCAGGTACTCGCCTCTTGCCTCAGTCGCCGTTCAAGAAGTCGCAGCTAACACTCTCGCAGTCACATTCGCGATTAGGTAGCATCTTTCCCACTGAAGCGCAACCCTCCAGACGCTCCGCTAACCGACACAGATCCGGGATCATCGTAACCAGCCAGTTTGCGATTCGGCAGTGCGGTAGATACATCTCGGTTCGTTCTTTCTTATCGAACAAATCGCCTACCATGACGCTTACACTCTTTGATTAGTCGATAAAGGGAAAAGACCGGAAGGAACTCCAGCGTCTACAGGAGCGGCTGGAAACGAAGATAAGAGTGCGACATGCCTAAGAAAAGGCGACAGAAACTTGCTGACAAGTGATTCGATAGATTATTTCTCCGGCGATCGATTTAGTCGAGATAATGTGAACATCCCACTACTACGAGAGACTGCAGGAGGTTGACGAAGCCTAGATCTGCACGAGGAAACACATCGCTCGAGAGCGCACTCAGTTTGACGAAAGACATACGCCATGGAATCGAGAAACTTGGAAAGCGAATGGAGGCCCTGTCGGACCAGACAATGAAACGGAAGACGAGTCCCGAGGAGATCAAGTCTGTCGTGGAAGATATAAAGGGCCTGCTACACAAGATTGAAGACGTTTGTATTCCCGCACCTTGTGAGCTACTAAGCTGACGGTTAGCAGGCGGTGCCATTCATTAGTCTCGCCGTTACTACGTCGGGTGTCAATATCTCCACCTCGATCCCACAGAATGTCTCGCCGTCTCGGCTACTACAAGCTTCGGGAATGCTATCTGCCGGAGATACTGCGTATTGCTACGATCCGTTTAAGCCTGCACAGATCGGTCAGTCGTTTACACTGTCGCTATACATGCTCTTTGCCGGACACTCTCATCGTCAAGAACAGGTTTCGGCGAAGGATCTGACATGGCAGGAAGTCATGTACAAATGTCGTGTGAACCTGCAACGTGTCCCATTATTTTACGACGAAGAAGCTGGAGAGGATGCTGGCGACAAGCATTTGCGGGCGCACACCAAAATTCAAGAATATTGTTACGAGCTGACTCTTGTGGAAGACCTGGACGACGGTAGAGTCCACGACACCGAAAATGGTGCTCCACAACCATACGAAGATGTGGCCATGGCCGGATTACGGACGAGAATACCGGTGCACCAAATCTCCAAGATGTTCTACACCACCTCTGGCAAACTTCTCGGCATCGACGAAAGCAACTCCCCAATCCTCCTCATCAAACGCGACGTGCACGCCCCAGCACCTAGAAAGATCCTTGAAAAAGTTAGAGGCTACACTTACAGCGACGACGACTCAGAAGCCGAAGACCACCACCCGCGCACCGAAAGATACCCCAGCCTCATTAGCTCTCCCACAGCTCAACACGAAGACGAAACAGAACCCCCGCACTCCGACCTCCCCAAGCACCTTGATCCCGAATGGCTTGCCTTCGAAATCTTCTCGGACCAACCCGCATCCACCACCTCTTCCGCTACGATCTCCCCCGTCTCCTCCCCCGTCTCATCACGCCCCCAATCCCCAGTTCCAAACTCTTCCCCTCCCGAAAAACTCACCACCGCCATCCAAAGCCTAACCCTCACCCCACAGGTAGCACGACAAGTCGTAGTCCGCAGCGACCTCAGCATCCTCGAATGTCTCCTCCGTCTCACAATCCTCCAAAACTTCCAGCAAGCGCAACACACCACTGTCCACGACGAGTTGCTAAACCTATTCCTCTCCGACGCCGTGTGGGGCGGGAGTAAAGAGGAGCGGCGTATCGAGCGGGAGCAGGCGAGACACAAGCTCGGGTTCGATCCGTTTGAGGCTACGCCCGGGGTCAATCGGAACCTTACGCCGGGCGGAAGGAGCTCGCGGGCGGGAACGCCAAGTCGAAATGCAGTGGAGGGGAATGGTGATGGGGTGCTGTCGCCGGTGACGCCGAGTAATGAGGTTGGACATAGGAGGGCGGGGAGGTGGGTTAAATGGGAAGAAACGCCGGGGAGGGGACAGAGGGAGTGGACGCCGGATAAACAGTTGAGTGAAGGGTGGGTTGGGGAGAGTCCAAGGAGTCCATTGGGGAGTGGGAAATAGATGGGGGGAGAGGGTAGGAGGGATTTGGAGGTAAATGTGTAATTAGCGGAGTTGAAGGTGATTTGTTCAGGTGGGAATTAATGGTACTGAGTGAAGACTGTAGTAAGGAACTGTGCTTAGCGCATGGCACACTCTGATTCTATATATCTATTGTCAGGATAACAAACTTCCTCAAATTCATATCCACACTCATTACAATCCACCAGAGTATGTACTTTCTGTCTCCCCTTCCTCGTCACGACCTCCGCCCTTGTCTGCAACCTTCCTTTGTCCACTTCGAAGCAAGCAACTCCATCTACTTGCAACAGACTATACTATGCGCAACCCTTTATATACTGCGAAACCAACCTAGGACCGGTAAGACAATTATACCCCAAAGCTCCACGACACAATTAGTAAACGAACCGCCAAATAAGTACATGGTATCCCTCCACTTCCAATCTACTCCTCCTTCGTCTTCCTCCCCACCCTCCTCGCCGCCCCCCTGAGCCTCGCCAACAACACCTGCAACCTTCGTTTCGGCATCTTATCCGCCGCCACAAACCTTCTAACAAGCAGATTAAACACGCTTCCAAACGCCAACGCCATCACCGTCGAACTCAAAATAATAGTATTATACGGCATACTAAAGTCTGGCGTCGGTAGATTGAGCAACAAGCTCGTAGTTCTTATCGAAAACCCCTTCCTATCCCCGGACGTAACCGTGATCATAGCCGGGGCAATATCGAATCCCCGGTTCGCGTCGGGGGGATACTCAGTGTACCGCAAAACGCTCTTGTCGAAATCGTATGTGAGTGTGAGGGTTGAGTTTGGAGGAAGGGAGAGCGCGGCTTCGAGGTGTGTTCCGCGTGCCCGGTCGAGGACGGGGCGGTAGTAGAGGTCGCGGAGGGGGTCGAAGCCGGGGAGGGGGGGGGAGAGCGTAGTGGAGAGGGTGTGGAGGTATGGTTTCATAAACCAGGGGAGAGATTCGAGGTAGACGAATTCTACTGTTTCTGTGGTGCTTGGATTGCGGAGGACGGCTTGCACGCCGCCACGTTCTTGGCCGTGACCGGTGAAAGAGCGGGAGGCGTAAAGTGGCGGGGGGGAGAGGTTGATGGTGTGTGACAGTGGCGGGGATTGCGCGGGGAGGATGATGTCAAAGTCGCCGTGGGCGGGGAGAGCAAAGCAGCGCGAGCCGTCGGGTTTTTTGATCTCGAGGGAGTTTTGGGAGACGAAGATAGGACGAACAGGAGGGACAAGCGCGCAGACGTTGTAGGGGTCCGCAGCAAGTGGGCAGGAGCTTCGGATGGGGCGGCCAAATATTTCTGAGAGAGACCATGGGAGGTCTAAGAGGTTTGATTGCGGGAAGCAAGCGTCGCCAATACCGTAGAATCTACGCGGTTGGTGTCAGCAGCGGTTCGTGGGTTACATCATAGGAAGGAGTCGGGATGTACCTATCTGGATCACACGAGAGCTGATCTAGAGGCCTGGGTGTGGGAACGGGAGAATCACGTCTCTGCAGCGAGCGCTCGACATCGAGAACCATGTCGACCGTCTGCTCCACCTGAAGGCGACACTTCCCCGCGTCGCATACGGGCTTGACATCGATACTCATGCTCTGCCACTGCGCATCAAAGAGCTTATGGCCATCCAGCAGACTCGAGATTCCGGCGCGACCCTTACAAGGCAACAACTTCAAGAACGGCGTAAGATTCTCCGTGCACACCGGTTCCTTCGGTAGGCTCCCATGCAACAAATGCAGCCTCCCCAATGTCTCTTCCGAGTGGTGGCCGTCGGGCTGAAAGCTCATGACCGGCCGAATAGTCCGCGTACTATCGATAAAGTTAAGGGACGCGCAAAACAAACCCGATAACGCGTTCGTGAGTGTTGTCCACCGTTTGTTGGCGCCATCATCGTCGTCAGCTTCTACCCACGCCCATAGCTCCACCCCTGTCCCGCCACCTGTCTGGCCGTCCCAGATCTGTGCACCCCACTGTTCCGCGTCCCAACGTCCTAGGGAGAACTTGAGGTGTAGCTCTCGTGCTTGGCTGTGTTCGAGGATCTGTGCAAGCGAGCGCGGAAAGAGGGTGTGGTGGTTGTTGAAGGTGCCGTTGGTTATGAAGCGGAAAGAAGCTAGACTGAGCTAGCCCATTAGCAGAGATCGGGGAGCCAGAAATGTTGAGGTAGCGTACACCGAGTTTCCCGGGAGTGTTTTGAGGAGTAGGTGTTCGTCGTATTCATTGTGGGCATCAGCAGAGACGAGAAGTGCGAAGAGAAAGACCGCAGAGAGTCGGAGTATGCTGCAGAGCAGTCTCATCGTGGATCAGAGGTTGATGGGAAGGTATAACCCACCATTCAAGCACAATTGCCGGTGTCGAAGGTCGTGGAGACGTCAGTTGCTGTCGTAGGATTAAAGTTTAAGCTCCGAAAGGGGTGCAGATCGGCCACTTCAGCCGCAGAAAGCTTAACCAAACTTGGCCCAACCAAGTGATATCTTATGCATAGACAACTCCGTCATTCAAAAATTATATAGATGTTCTACTCTAAAGCCTAGAGAATTAGAGCGAGAGACAAGAGAGTAGACATTGTGGCCCCAGGTGTCGGTAATCAGCGGTAACCACCTCTACCTAGCCGTGGAAGTCCCGAAGAGAAGAACCCAGATGCAATGGCACATGTCTTCTGTTGAAGAGAATCGAGAGACAAAGTGTGTGTACGATTTTCCAAACTCTACTCTTTTTTCACCTTGTGTCTGGTATCTATTGTATATACAACTGTGAATGAACCAATTCTGACGGAGCAGCCCGATTCCAACAAAAACTCTACATAAACTTTGATTGTTGTGACTTGATCATGAGACAGTAGAAAGTTAAACACGTTGGTGTTGAAGACACTGTGGACACAGTTCAACCCCAACATTTAAGTTTCTGGAGAGCATCCTTTGTTCGCCCCTCACTGTCTACTGCTGCACCGTCGACCCTCATTCGCAATGCCCTCAAAGCGTGGTCGAAAACGTGCCGCAGTCCTTGCTATAGTCAACCGCATACTGACCAAGGTTGGAAACTCACCAGCATCTCTCGAAACCAAAGCGCGCACCATGGCCATGCAGAAGACAGCAATCACGTCCGGTCCCACCAGCCAGCTCGGAGTCTTTAGCTCCCAGCAAAACGGCGGATCCACGCTTGCGACGCTCCCTGTGGACATAATCCTCATTATCTTCAAATCCTTCGACGACCACGACTCCCCTAGATCATTCGCTCAGTGCTCCCGCTTTCTTCGTCAGGTTTACCATGCGAACGAACGTGCGATTTCGATTCAATACCTCCCATACCATCCGCTCCTGAATGGAAAAACGATTTCCTTCTATCAATCGGCAATCGATATATATCGCCTGCAGCAGAAACAAGCGGGAATCGGTAAGCAATCCTCCATCTCAGGACTATTCCAGCTTGAAACTGACATGCTTGATCCAGAACAACCTGCCGTTGATGGACTTGAGCTAGTCACCGCCGTTCTTCGCAACGCATCCATCGTCAACAAAACCGCCACAGATATATTTTCCAACCTCAACTCCAACGAACCTATAAACTTCCTAGTCACAGGCGGCTTCCGGATCGAACCCCAGCCCAGTTCCGAGGTTTATGCCAAGTTCTGTGAGCCGCAGCACGTCCGACCAGGCTGGATGCGCTGCGCCCGAGACGTAATCCGGGAGATCTTGTACCGCGCCTGGATCACACTGCTGTCTAACCAGAGGCTCCAGCGAAAAATCGGTGACTATGTGGGTTGCCCGATGGCTCCCGATCAAATGGGATATTTTGCCGAGCAGCGATGGCAAGTGTGGGGATATCCGGATCTCACGCCGATACTGCCGCTTGTCAGAAGTCCCCGTATATCCTCGTGGGTTGTGATGATGGATGTGGCGTTCAAGTGCCGTGAGTATGATGGGCTGAAGACGTTTACACGTGGGGAGTGGAAAACCGAGAAGAGGGATGAAGACACTACCGACTCGAATGTGAGGAGAGCGTATACCTTTAGGTCCTCGTTTGGTCATGGGCATACATTCATCTGGAACGAATAATGTGAATCGGGGTTCGCATGTTCTGAGGTATGTGTTCTACGACTTAATAGCTGTGTCACGCATTGTTTCTGATTTGATATTCCGTTCTATTTTAGTCATCTGGGAAGTGTACTTGTGGTCACACCTTGCATAAATGTCGAAACTGATAAGATAGTTTTAATTCTGGGAGGAGAATAAAGGAGAAAGGGATCATGTTCACATATGCAAATATTATTTGGAAATATAATGAATTTGAACCCACTACACACTATAAAACTTGGATGTCTAGTTGTATCCTATCCATCTGTATCACAACCAACAACTGTAGCGGGCCTTGCTGCTGCTGCATCACTGGTAGCGAATTCGAAGGTTCAAGGAATGAGCCCAACACTTGTATTAGGCCAATATATAAGTGATTATAGCAATACATTACACCGAATAAAAGTAAGTTTCAAGAAAACCCCCACTGAAATTCCCCTCCTTAAGCCTCCAGACAAACTCCTCTAACTCTATCTTACTAATTAATCCTGCAGATCACTGCACCAACATCACAATCCTACAGACGTCAGCAATCATCACAGCATCACTCGAGATCAACCCACACCTCTACTCATTAGGATCCATATACGCCTCGTGCCCATTCAAGACCGCAATCCCGCCCGCCGTATCCGGGTTGTTTCCTCTACATCCCTCCACAATCAAATTATGCGAGCCCACACAGTCGCCCCAATTAAACGATCCACCCTTCATAGAGATCTGATAAAACACGCCGGTCTCCGCGCCAGTCTCACGGGTGAATTTTTTCCACGCCCCGTTGTCATCCTGCCACAAATACTTGTTCTGCGCGTGGTAATTACCGACCGCGATAGTCTTTGGTGCGTCGTTGCAGAAGCTCCGTTGTCCGCGGGCGAGCTGGTACTGGCCAACCCAGGCGCCGCTGTTGTAGCAGGTAAGGACGCCGTCACGCTTTTGGTTGGCTTTGCGTCCGTGGAGACGGTCCTTGGTCGCGGCTGCTTGCGAGGGGGTGGGGGTGAAGGTGTATCCGACTATCAATTTGGAGTCGACGGGGGCGCCGTTGTAGGTGGAATGTGGGTTGACGTCGATGGCGTAGATCGGCTTCCAGGTGTCCTTGGGGCCGTAGATGTCGGTCAAGACTTTATCTGTGCCGTCGTGGTGGGTGGCTGGGATGGCAGAGCCAAAGATGGCGGGGAGAAGAGCTAGGAATGCGGTTGCAAGCGTGAGAGGAGCCATAAGTGCAGGTTCTGGTGGCTATTGCAAAATCAATATCTGAGTATGAAGAATGGTCAAAGAAAAACTTTGGTGCTTACTGCTTTTATCGAAGTCTTTGTCTGGAGAAGGCTGTTTGGAGAAGAGAAAGCTGGTGGATGATGTTTGGAATCGGGGGGCGTTGATCGGATATTTATATGCACTCAACTCCGGTCCTTTTCCCTCATCATCGTGAAGTTCAATCATGTGTCAAAAGTTAAAGCCGAAATTAATGGGAACTCCCAGCGTATCTGCGTGTTCCTGCAGTCATTAGTCGTGATCCTTTCGAGTGGTGTTCATGGTAAATTTGTTGCGGCCCGCTGATAATCAAAGTTTCTGTTCTCCTTTTGGCAGATCAACGGTCACTCACCAATCACAGACCATCATCGGAAGCCTCTAGCGTAACCAATGAGAAGAATGTGCAATCCCGGAGGTTCCATGATCTAGACCCTCCTCCTTTCCGCCTCTCCAGACAACTGTGAAGATCCGATAGCTTCTAATTAAGCATTACTCCCTTGTAAAGCGGCCGATGGCGCTCCCTGCTGTACCTAGGAGGAACTTAGAATTACGAGCATTACTCATATACCCTCTCTCCAATCTACCGTTGGATCTTCTAGTCGAGTCGTCAACCAGCAATTCCATAAGCACAGAAGAAGTAAGAACCAAAACAGTATAGTTATCGGCACCAATTAGACGACTGGATCAACGTGGAGGCGTACAGAATTCAGTGGAATACACATGTCCATTCCGAAGTACATGATACGGCTGGCTGTGTGCCGCAGTTTTACCAAGGTTTAAGGCTCCCGCGAGACCAGGGTTTTAAGTGGTACGGAGATAAGTTTAAAATAATGGATGCGGTCATTTGGGCTCGGGTTTGCACATGTGGCTCACGATCTGCCGGGGCACTTAACTAATCAAGATTGTGCGACTCTAAAATTCGAAAGAAACCCAAAGAATTAACGCCGAAATTCCTCTTCCCGGTTGAAACGCCCTAAATAGAGTAAGTACAACATTCCAGAGTAGCTTCCATCCTGCATAGGCAGCGTCTAAACCATCGGTTGGGCAGCGATGTTTGTCATTAAGATTGGGGCCTGTCACCTTACTCCCGCTCTCGATGAAAGCGCAGACTTAGCCCAAACCCGACCCCATAGCGAATATTCTCGATGCAGCATATGATACAGTACTATCCCCTATTTTTTTTTCACCCTAATTGCCACCCAGAGTATGATTGGTCGAACGAGACGTCATGCAACGCGCAAGGGAATCCGGTTGGCTGGGTAAAGTCAAACCTGTGCCCTAAATAAGAAGTGTGATATGCCTGCTTAAACCGAGCGAACGCTATCGCCAGCCGCTTGTCCCTTCCCCGTCATATCGAACGATCAATCCCTGCCCGACAGACAATTCAGCCCTACAGATCATGCTTAAAGTCAGCCCCACCTTATTTCAACGTTCCCGCGTGTTCATTAAGATGCCAAGATCAACATCCTGGTTTGTGTTGATATGGCGCTCTCAGGGTACGCAGTTTCTAGCTATGGTTTGGGACTAGAATTCACTCGATCTCTGAAAGTGATGCCCTCATAGCGTACGAAAATATTTGCGGGAATCCGCTCTAATCAAGATTACCTGCCTTCAGGAAGCGACACATTGGGGCCGTACTTGGTAGGGCAGCGGTACTAGCTCATAACAAGCGCCTTTTCGTTGGAGCGGTCATACTGACCCCTGCAAAACTCTGGGACCCTGTTCAGTGGTGCATAATACTTTCCTCGGAGGCTAGATCTGCCCACTCACACTGGCTGGGGGAGGGTAGCGGAATCGATCACAATCACTAATCGTCTTGTGCTCGCGCTTGACCTCCTTTTGATTGTATTAGTGGGTGCATAGGTACTTTGTTGGATCAAGTCTCGTAAGGCAGATTTTAACCGCTAAGCGAAAACTAACGTCCAGTACACGAGAGCGTCTCGTCCAAGAATTGAAGTATTGAAACAAACTGTCACGTTCTTTCCCGCCCCCACGCGCACGATATCATACTTACTCGGGCTTTGTGCTAAATGGGTACTTCCTTTCTACCACAACGTAGCACACGAACATTGCAGGGCAGCTTTAGCTGTCCAAAAAATGCTAGCTCCCCCTCACTTTCAAATATTTACCGTTGTATTATTGAAGGTTATGGCAGCAGATTTCGGTCAAAAACTGTCGCAAGAACTTGTACCACGACCCTTTAGATAAGGTCTGAATTCAAGCTCTGTCCACTTCGTACCGAACCCAAACTTTAGCAGCAAGAAGTTATGTTAAGGCTCTGTTTGTTTGTTGTAATCATATTGTTTTCAGCCGCTAGCGGCCATGACATACACTTTCCTCCTATCCTCGCTATTCCAAATCCAACAAGGAGAAGTTCATGTCGTAGGCTTCCTCCTATCCCCTATCCCCCCATCCCCAACATCCATCTCTGCGTCTCCAATTTAACCTAAACGCAGAGCTCTACTCATCCTCTGAGCCCCCCTCCTTCTCCTCTGTTCCAACCACTCTTCCAACTTCGGTGTCCTCCAAAATGTCCATCAATTCCTGAGTACTTTTTTTTCTGCAAACAGTTAAGAGATGGGAAGATGAAATCACCATTGCACTCCCAACTCTTTTCGAATCCATAATTCTCTCTGTTGTATCTTCCATCTCTTACACCACTTAAATAAGTGATCCCTCGTTTGATATTCATGCCTACACCACCAGTACTTCATATCCTCTCGTTTTCCAACTCGTTTGAGATATTGATGTCAAGGCTCTGTGAAACGGTGTACACTGCAGGAGCGTACCACTCTAGTGGGTAAAGTCTCTTCGTGTTTCTGTATGGGTTTCCAGAGTTTATCCGCAAGGTCGTGTGACGTGACCGGGTATTTTGGCGGACTTCTTACATTGAGGTGTGAACCGTTTTTTACGGACAGAAATAAATAAGTAGCTGTACACTCCAAACGCGAATCACGCCGGGCAATCTAGTTGGCTATATTTTGTCTGTGAATCTCGCAGAGGTTAAGGCAGCGGTGATAACCCTAAACTCTAAACCCTGAAACTGATGTAAGGCGTGTCAGGCTGTGCCGTCTTACACCCCCCTCGTGCGCTCCCCGGAGTGCGGAATGGCCGCGATAACGTCCTGTCAATCAAACTTATAAAGGCGCAATCTGTTTCTAAGAGTTCTGGATTGAGAGCACTGGGATCAGAATGGGGTTTTGTGGACAAGACCGTGTGCGGGATGTAATGACGGCGTCGAAAGTACTTAAGTAGTGGTTCAGAGAGTGGTAGGAGGTACAAGGGTGACGAGAGGTTCCGACCGAGGCACCAGGTAATGAACCTTTGCGCATGCCTGCCCGACCTTTGTAAGTACAAAGAAAACCATCAATTTTCATGAATAAAAAAATAAATGGACTCGAATTACTTTACAAAGACCATATTATACAGCACTGAAGTTTGTAGTCCATAATAGCGAGCGAAATTTAGAAAAGAGACGTTTATGAAAAAAATTGAGATGCCAATCATTCTGAGAAGTAAACTCAAAACTTTCCTGAATCTTCCTCGACCAGAATGCTGAGAGTTTATCTCGTTGGAGTACTCCAGACAGCTCCTCTTGGTGTTCGAATGTTGTCGACCCGTGAATCAAAACAGGTCCAATACCAAGCTGCCGAAAGACTTCGTTGTTCTGGTAACTCAAATGTAACAGACAAAACACCGACAAGAAAAACGCCCTCGAAGGAGAAATACATGCAAACAACCAAAGCCCTCTGAGACGTTCTGTAACAATTTCTTTCGATTTCGCTAGCAATCGGAGGAACCACCAAAGTAGAAACGTAACCCCGCCTATCCCTACCGCAGTAAGAACATAAATCCAGAGATGGCTTTTCCCTATCCCAAGTTCTGTAATATTCATCCCAAATAGGGCAGCGCTGAATGTGAGCGGAAGGAAAATGAATGCGAGCTCTGATAATATTTTCACACTGTTCGCTAGCTCAATTGATTTTTGAGATTCTCGAAGAGCAAATTGACCTACTTTGCGATTCAAATGGTCCGTGTTATGTTGAATAAGTTGCTTGGCCCAATGCAAGAGGAACTTATAATCATGTGTCAAAGACTGCATTTTTCTCGAGGGCCGTTTTGGAAACCCCAAAAGATTTTGAAACAGCTCGTCTGCTGCTTTCGCGACTTCATGGATATTCTGGAGTAATCTGTCAAAGTGTTCCAAATCTTCGTTATCCAGGTGCATATCGAAATTTTCTGTCAGAGACGCATAATCTTGAAGTCTGGAAACCATATCAGACGCCATAATGTGAGCCCAAGGATAAAGGTACTCGACCGGATTATCATCGGCCGAAAAAATGTCTTCCTGAGACATTCGAAGAAGTTCTGCTTCGAAAAGATCGGCGATTGCAATCCGTTGAACTGTTGGGATTGTGTTCCGCATGTTGCGAAGGCTGTACGGAGTTGGAACGGTCGGTATGCGATTGAATTCTTCGTTACTCCGGGCAAGCATAACTACTATATATGATTCTCCTTCAGCATTTTAGTTAATAAAAGAACTCTTGGAATCTCACCTGTAGTGGCATTTGGAACAAGGTCATCCTTGAGAAATACTGCTGATAAGTATTTGTATTGGGAAAATCTTAAGCCCAACGAATTCCGCTTGGATGGAAGAGCCGGCGGTATGTCTAACCCCTGCTCCAATCGATCCTCTTCTAGATCATCATCTTGATCGAAATGCCTCCATAAGAACCAGGGGTCGAGATCAAGAGTATATGCGATAGCATCGATAATGCTGCGGTCAACGTTCATGGTTTTGTCGTGTCGTACAAGTACCAATCTGGTCTTGACAAGAGGAGAGCGATTCTTCAGATGTTGCAAAGCCTCTAACCCACGTGTCGTGGTGAACCGACCATTCTCACTATCAGCGACCAGAACATGTGTTTTCGTTGGGTCGCTGGCTACGCGTGTTGTGAAGAAGTGGTTAAGCCACTTGAATCGCGGGTCATGGCGGCACAGGAAGCGGACGTATTCTGCGTAGGTATTGAATTTCATAATGGTATCGTTTTCGGACATGACTGAATGTGACGAAGTACCTCTGACGCAAACTGTTGAGGCTACAGCTAGTCGCCGCGATGTGGATCCGAATGAGAATTTATCCATGCCTACGTTTACAGCTTTGCCTCGCGAAGAGCCTCGAAAATCCAATGCACCAGAAGTGCACATAGCTGAATCGGTGAACAGTCTGCCTTGTTGGGCTAAAATGCATGTCCATGGAATCGAAGTTTCTTGTTTTCAGCCCTGTAAGCCCATCCGTGGGTGGGGGCGGGCAGGGACGGAATCTGCGAATAGGGTGTCAAGTGTCACCCCAGCAGGAGACAGCTACATTTGTACGAAACAATCACCACGCATACGAACTGGTTTAATTCTCCCACCGTCACCATCATCATATATGTATGCATGAACCACAAAGCTTTTTTTTACTTGTAGTTGTGCTGTTGCGCATGCAAATTATATCCCATCGCCATCACTGCCACCCTCACCACTACCCACTACTGTCCTCCCAGCACCTATCGCCCGCTTCACTGCCCACCGAGCTTAATACCTGGTACAAAAAATAAAATAAGCGAGAGGTTGCAAAGTTTTCAATCCGAGGTCGTAGTCGTAACATTATTAATGAGCTGCAATTTCATACTCATACATTACTGTCCAGAGTATTCTGGGATGGAGTCATGGTCACGCTATTCAATATGGTTGTGGGAGGTTGAGTGTGCCTGAAAACTGTTGCTCTGTACGCGGATAGAATTTTGGTGTGGCAATACTCTAGAGACGCTCACAGCTTCTCAGTATGGAACGATACTGAGGGTCGATATGCCGGCACAATAACGTCTGGTATTTCTCTGTACATACATGTATACATGTATCGTGTATCGTGTAACGGCGTACCGGTTTTAGAGCCTCCACAGGTGGTACAGATTCCGCGTTACCGCTTATGAGGAATTCTACACCAATAGGAGTTATATCATGCTAGCTTGTCTTGAAGAAGTTTTGCCTGCATTTTAAGAGCTCACAAAGTAACGACCTGTATCGCTCTGTACTGCGCTAAACCGCCACATTTCTGTACCGCTGTGTACCTAGAAGTGTGAGCACCCCTAATGCAGACACCACCAACCAAGAAACCTCTGGCGGTTGTTGCTGTAAAAAGTACTTTAAAAGTGCACACGTTGTCACTCTAAAGGTCTGTACTGAGTATATCAGGGAAATACCATCCTGTTGCGGATTCCAACGTTAGGGCGCCCCATCGCACCAGGCGCCGTCCATCCGCGAATGGCAGAATTTAACGGAGGTAGGAGACGATAGCCTCATACGCACAACTCTCTCGAGGCTGTGGGAAGACAACACTTAGCGCTAGAAGGCGGCGCCTTATTACAGCAATTATATTGGCTAAACCTAACCCTTCCTGCCGCACGGGAACGTCGAAAGATACATACAAGTACAACCCACCTCTCACCGAAATCTTTCCTACCAAAGACACCCACTTATTTTAACGCATTAAGTGCGGTGTCCAGATCCTCCAATTGGCCGGTCGAGTAAGCATAAACAGAGAGGTCCCGTCCTGGGACCGGCGAGCAATACATGCTGTACGACACCTCTTCGAGATAAGGCCCTAATCCTGGAAGTCAATTTTTTTTGATGTGTTGTCAGATTTGGGATCCTAACAATAGTAATCCATCGGTTTCCATCAGGCAACAAACTTCACGGATTTTCATAACCTCCCTTGCCACGCTATCTTAGCGTCCAGGACGTCCTTGCTGGCGGAGATCTTAGTGTTTTAATACAAAAGAGAGGAGAGACTTCATATTTATATTACTGTTCTGGCCGCCGTGGTCCAGACAAGGCCTGGTGCTAACAGCAATTTTGAGGTCGGACAGCTATTGCTGACAGCTTTTATGTACTCGGACATCGAATTGGGCTATGGGTTTACTATTGATAAGTGTGGGAAATGACCGTGAATGCAACAAGAGGGGTGAAGGGCAGCCCTGCTGGAAATAGAGGCTTCAGGGCTTGCAATTATTTTTTCTGCAGTTTTTGTATGTACAATCATCGGTGCTGACACCTTTTGATTCCGGACACCCCAACCTGAAGCTGACTGATGCAAAAGATCGCCCGGACGGATACCCACGCTGACTGCTGACGTCTGCACCATGGCGGCCAGTACAGATTCCCTGCCATTCGGTTTTCGACGATACAAATCCACGCCCATAGACAAGAATAGTCTCGGTGTGTGGGACTAAACTAACCTTGAAACGTTCTCGCCCTCCAGATCTGTCGCCACTGAATTCCAGACCCTCTTCGCCAACTATGCCGCAGTATCGTCCATATCTCTAGTATCGTGAGGGGTGACTCTGCAACCCATAGGATCTAATGACAGATAGGATTATCATCCTGGCGATATTTTCTAACATGGTAAGTCCCTGTGCAATCTCCAGTGGTATACGTCAGTTTATCCAGGAATTTTATCCTCCCATTGGCCTCGATTCAAACTGGATGTAGTAGTGAGCGGTTACTCCGCCAGTGGCAACTATATCTTCAGCACATTCTTTGTGGATAAAGGAATGTTTGTACACCTTGGAAAGTTTTCAGATCATTGGTGATGGTTGTGCTGAGTATTGTGATGAGACTAGACTGCTCCTGAGCGCAGCTGTCTGATCTATACAAAGGTCGTCAAGCCTCCGGAAGTGGGTAAGGCAGAGATAGAGGAGGAGTTTACGCGACTCCTGAGGGCATCTTCAAACTCGAACTTGCAGTGATGCTGTTGATGCAGGTGTGTTATCCTAACTCCGCTGCTCTAATAGACAAGTGGAGCAAGGGAGGACTCGGTGTGGACGTTAGGTGTCAACCTTCGACTATAGTGCAATAACTCTGATAGGAATTTTTGATTAGAAAGCCTGTGACGCCGATTATTGAGCTGTTTCTGCTCAGGCTGTGATGCTTTTGAAGTGGCCAATTCTGTTTGCATGGTATCTTAATGGTATTGTAGTGGAACGGGCTATGAGGCTGTTGATTACTCAAGCCGCAGGGAGTGTTTTTGAGACCATCGACACAAGTGTACTTTTACTATGCAGCATTTGTAACACTGGCGAACGAACGATGGTCTGTCTACTGCGCACGGATTGTGTAGGCGCCGACCGGCGGCTCTAGCGCTAGGAAATGTCTAACATCTGCAGTACACACACACATACGAAGGGAGACGATTTATTCATTAGTTTGAATGATTGTGGGGGTGAAACTGCGGTACGTCGTAGGTTTCATGAATTCTCATTGATTTGATGATTCTAGTTACTTCACTGAACGGCATAATATCGCGATATCCAACTCGTTACCACTTGAGTACTTGCCTACTTAGCTAAATACTTACCGCCGCGCGCGGTATGGTTAGCGCTGTTTGTTTGTTTGTTTGTAATCATATTGCATTCGGCCGCTAGCGGCCATGGCATAATGGTTAGCGCTGTTGGGACCTGCAGCTAATCGCTAGCGTCGTCGACCTGGGACTTTCTGACCCAAGCCTAGATCTACCGGAATAAAACCCATCTCAGTCAATAACTAATCTTCGTGCAGAAATGTACTCGGAACCGAACCGCTGGAGTTACAATGCGGGCGCCACCGATCCAGTATCTTTTGGTGGATCATACAGTAGAGGTGGCCCATAATTGCATGTAGCCTGCCAACCCCCTGGTACAGCCTACAGCCTACAGCCACTCAGGCGGCACTGACGGGAGTACATGATCCTACAGCGGGAAGAAACTTAGAAAATTCAGTATGGTCTGCACCCTTGTCTCCTGGTGTTGGGGCTGGAAGGTCGTCCGTTTGTTTGATCTGCCAGGGTAGTGCTGTTACAGAATCAACGATTTACCACTGGCCAGATTGCTTCCCACCGTCTGGAGAATGTAAAACATCGTCTCAATTGTTTATCGGCTAAGTGGCTTCAGGTATTGCATCTTCTCCACTGATACTTCTGCAAGCGGTTGCAGTTATTACACGGAGGGTGGTGCAAATGCTCCATTGGTATTTCTGCGAGCGGTTGTAATTAACTCGTGGAGGGCGGTGAAAATACTTCCTTAGTGTGGCTGCTTGGATCAACGCCTTCAGTCTTCAGAAGCACGACGTTAATTGCAGATCAATAAATATAAATAAAGCTATATTATCCTAACCTACCATACAGCTTGCAGTTCGCCTTCATTGACATATCGTCAGTTTTGTTCCTCTTACGACCTTTCTTCTCTCTCTGACTCTCATTCTTCCTAGATATCGATCTATTTCCAACCCCTCGTTTCGCTGAGGACAACAGCCAGCCTCACCAGACCCACATGAACATTTCTGATAGCATTAACGTGTTCGGTAATGGCACGTACGAGCTCAGCAGTGACTCGCATACCATTTACTCTGCATTTATGAACCGGGATAAGTGCATTGCCCGCAGTGTCAACTTTCGTTGTGATCCTCTATCTATTGGGCAACTTGAACATGATACCGACATTGGCGGTCCAGGCGTAATGTTCCTCATTCTCATAAGATTGTTAAACTAACTTATCTTCTTTATTAGGTCTGGCTTACTTTTGTAATCGCCACAACCGTTGCAATATTTATCTACTTCTGTCTTATAGCAGATGTATATGCAGGAATGTGGAGGCAGGGAATAAAGTTTTATCTATATGAGTATGCAAACCGTCCTTGTAGGTCTCAGCAACTGACAACACTTCAATAAAGCAGACCAGACACCAGACCTGTAACTCAGCTAACAAAGCTACGCCGAGTCGCGGAAAAATCCCTTACTTCGCTCAGCAACCAACTGCTAATAGTAAGCATGGCCTTGCTGGTTAGTGTGCTCTACTTTGTCGGATGCAACGTTTCCCAGTACCACTACAACCTTCTCTGCCTCATGCTCTACATGTCCACAATCACGCATCTCTGTGCTGCTGCTATGGTCCGCACTTACTTCAATGAAATGCTAGGGTTTTTAAGAATCGCTTTCGTGATTCTGCAGTTCGTTTTCACGGGGTTTCTATTCCAGAACCGAAACACAGCGGAATTCGCTACCATGGACTCCAGGGACCATCAGATCTTTAATACATCCCTCCCAAAACCAGCAGCATGTTCGTCACGCGGAAACGCTTTTGGTATTGTGAGTACAATAATTGGTACCAACAGAACAATCATCGACTTTGGCAGTACGATTCTGGGCGCAGATAACATCACCATCTTCACCACTAACACAACGTTCGAAATCAACCTCACTATGTTCCGCAGTGACACCACCAACATCGCTACACGAAACATTCTGGAAATGGACGAGGCTAACTGGTACACTCTTCTCATGGGATTATTTCCGGCCTCGCTCCTCCTGGCTTTTGGCCATGCAATGCACTGCTATCTGTGCAAACGACGCGAACACAAGACTGCGTATACATATTCTTTACATTCTCGATGGCATCAGTCACATTCTCGATGGCATCAGTTCTGTCTGTGGAGCCGGACCATGGTCCTTGTTGCAGCATCTACTTTGCATTTTGTTGTAGCGTCAACGCTACACTTCCGCGCCTGGTTTATTGCGACGAAGCTGCGGAGTTGGATGAATGGATCGGGAATATTTGAGGGTGGGCCTGAGGACCAGGTATGGAATTATGGTCAATTCGTTTCTGTCTTTCTGCTAGCATCTGTGGTGTTCACTATTATCCAAGCGGTATTTGGTTGGTAATTCCATCCAACGGCATCAGAGTTGTATGGCTAATTATTGTTCTTTTAGAGGTGCGGAAAGAAAATCTGCTCATTACCATGTTAATGGCGATCTATCGTTAGTACTTCGCTTTGAAGCATGATTGCACAGCTAATTGTTATTTCAGATAAATTGAATTATAAAAGACTAGGCGAAACCCTACAGGCTTGGTCCATCAGGCGCTCGTGGCGGTGTCGCTAGCTCGCAGTGCGGAACGAGGAAGCTACAATCGATGCGAGGAGGAGGAGTAGTGTTTGTGGGGATGAGGATGTTTTAGTCTGTTCCCAAGGCAAGATATCTGGGCGGGGCCGGTAGCGGATGCAAATTGTGTAGTTAATGATCTTGAAGGAAACATGGAAGCGGATGACTGACGCATGGATGGTGGCACATTTGGAATTAAAAGTTATGATTTAATTGGCCTCGAATCAGCCCCTCAATTGTGTACGTGTGCACTAAGATCAAATGGAAGTGACAAAAAGGGAATAGTGTGGCGAGGGAGAGAGCCTGGAGACCTCGTTCCATACAAAGTTCCCAGGTCAACCCGGTTAAAATTTCAACACCACGGGTATGAGCTGGGTTTGCACGCAAAGAAGAGTTCAAGGGAAAAGAAATCAACTTTATATGGGGCACTAAGCAAATTGGACAAAATTTGTGGCGTAAAGTGATCGAGAGTGACCGGGTTAAGCTGGTAACAACCCAGATCAGGTTCGGGTTAAGGCTGCAGTGAGTGCAAATATGGCGGATTTTTTTAAAAAACACTCGGCATTGACTCAGGTAGCTGTAAACTAATACCCCCCAAAAGATCAGCTCTCTGGAGGTGATTTGAATTTTTGGTGGAGTCATGTCTCCAGGCCATTTCACCTCACTTTTTTCATGATCCCAATTTGGATCAGACTCACCATTTCGGTTAGTATAAAATCACGCGAGATCAAGGGCCGGGGTACGAGGCCATGATTTAACTTAATTCTGTAATCATTGATAAATCTTCTTCACGCTATCCCGTAAGTATAGTGGAACGGGGTCAATGCCCATGATACTTATCTACTTTGATAATGAGGCTTAAATTTTTTTTGAAACCGAGCAAGACGGGCACAAAGTCACTAGTCCAATCAGCTAGCCCCGATCGAGCTAGACTATTTGATCAATCCATCTCATCACACTCCACTCTAAGTCCTCTATCAATCAAATCGCCACATAGGAGATCGTTGGTCGGATTTTGATTTTGATTCAGGTTGTTCCATCCAATTCATCAGTTCATGGGCTGATTAAGTGCATAATAACCTCTACTGCGAACTAGGGTTAAGGGCATCGCGGCCCGAGCAACGTCTCGTTGTGGGTGTACTAGCTGGTAAGTTTGACTTTCAGCAGGATTTGGTTTTTTGCACTCCAGAGTAACAATATGCATACGTAACTGAGCTATATATGTAAGTACGAATTATTTTATGTATTAATTGAGGTGTTTCTCACGCATTGCCGATGGTTGCACATATTGTTTAGATTTCGCTCTTACGATTTGTCACCTCTGCCTGAGGAAACCTGATCGCCCGCCCACTAAACCCAGTCCGTCGGAGATACGTATGAGCGACTTCTCATCCAATTAGCCATCTAGAGATGGAACCTATATACCCCGAGCCACTGCATCAATTCCCGTGGCAGCTGATCCCAGTGCTTTCCTAGTTCTGTCCGTTTTTTTTTCAAGAACACCATGTAAAGTTCGAATTGGTTTTTGAACTCTCCAGCCAAGCCTTCTGTAATATTCTAGGGTCTACATCTGACAATAGTTCTATTTTGTTGTCCTATTGGTTGAGATCTGAGACTAGTGCTTAAGAGCAAGGAGCCAAAACCCCTTCCGGAAGCATATTAAATCACATTGAACGTAGAATATTGGGTTATGGAAGGGTAGATATTTGACTTTTAGTTGTGGAATTTAAAGAAGCACGAGCAGTCATTTGTGAAACGACCTCATGTCACAATTGTTGCAACCACCAAAAAACCTCCAAACAACGCGACAAAATAATGTGTTGTCGCCCCATATAATGGCCAGTCAACGAACTACATCACATAAACAATTTGACTTTTCCTATGACGAAAATATCCATGAATGCTGTCGCTGCAGGTGAGAAGCTACTGATCTGCACGGTCCAATTCGCTTCATTTCCTTTTCGCAATTCCGCCAACTGTTCCCAGAACTCACAATAGTGCTGTCATGCCCTACCGGCCTCAGCCTAGATACGGGTTTCTGCCCTTCTTGATGTCCATACATGGCCTGCCATGATACACGTCAGCTAGCCCTATGACTAGTCTTGTACCGTGGACTTACCGAATGATGTATTCGACCGCGTCGTCTAGCTCCTTCTTGCCATCAAGCTCCCACTCGAAGTCCGCAAATGTAGCTTTGAAAAAGCGCTCGACTCCGATGTATTTAGGATGCCCACCAACACTTGCCATCATCTCGAAAACCAATTTCATGGTGGCGTAGTCCTGTAGAGACTCACGATGACCCTCCTTGCCGTATTTTGAGATATCCACACAGTACAGAATCAACGATGTGAGTCCGGTAGCGAGTGCGGTCGCAAACGAGCTGCCGGAAACCGTCTGCGGCCTTTCATCTTCCGTCGGCTGTTGGCGCGGTAATTTGATACCCAAAGTGCCGCCCGGAAAAAGGTAGTCTGAATCCTTTTCGGCAACTTCTTCCGCATGACCGCTTCCCTTTGCGGCGCCGATACAAATCACACCGGTTCCTTTGGCAGGGTAAGGTTTGTTGCTGCTGTTAAAACCTTGATCACTGGCTGCACCAAACATCAAAATTCGACCTTTGTGCGCTTCCTTGATGGCTGCGTCGAGATCCTCGATTTGCCGGACATTCTTGTTGGTCTTTTCGATTGTCCAGCTCATGGAGATGATATGCACGCGCTTTTTAATTGCCCAACGTATGGCCTGATACATCAGTTCTGCATCTACGCTGGGATGGCGGGGAACTCACCTTGGCGGCGGACTCAGCCGTGGGCTGAATGGATCCGTTGCTGGAGTGACCTTGATTCAACCGGGCTATGTAGAGCTGGGCTTTGGGACAGACTCTCAACACTAGCTGAGCCATCAAAGTGCCGTGGCCGGTGGATGAAAAGTAGTACGGATTGGTGCGGTTGACAAATTTTTCCCGTTGAGTGTAGAATGTCACGCCGTCCTCAATGGAGTCCTTTATTCCTGGTTGCATTGAGTCAATGCCATCGTCAATGATGGCTACCCGTACGGCCGGCTGTGACTTGATCTCGTCTGGGAGGTTGGTAATGAAGCTCACAAACTTGTCCATGTTCTCCAACCAAGCATTTCTATGGCACCCAATAAGCAAGTGCACTGCGGGATACTACAGGATATCTTACGTGGCCATTTTATCTGACCCAGGAAACCAAGACTGGTCTGTGCGGCCGGTTGCCGTCTGAATTCGAGGGTCGGAGATGTGGACACCGGGTCCGCAGTTGTCAATCATACGAGTCTTGAAATCGGTAGCATACTTCTTAGTTCTGTCCTCGGATTCTAATCGCCGACGGATGAAGGTGTGAACCTCACGCAGCTTATACAAAGTATCAATACACGACTTTTGTTCATAGGAGATGCTATACTCACCTTCTTCAACTGGTTCAAGCCGTCACTGCAAGACCAACCGCGCAGGACGGAATTGTTGCCACTGGAGTACAGAAAGACCTGTTGTACGTCCGGCGCTGCCGTTCTAATTACTTCGCTGCAGATATCCATCTTCCTCCAATCCCACTCTTCAATTTCAAAGCAGCAGAGCTTTTCGATAACTTCGTCGCTGTGTGGGATTTCCTCGTCATCATCTACTATTAATTTTATAATCTTTTTAACTTTCTTATTGTATAGCAAGTCGAAAATCAGTTCGAAATCTCTTCTCCCGACACCATCTCGATTGGTTCTGGCATCGTCTGACGGAGTCGTAGCTGTGCCTCTGAAAGGGTATCGGGGGATTTGAACGTATTGCAAGATGTTCTCAAACTTTAAGCTCGTAACAAGGACTTCCAAGTCGTTCCTTGAGGCAGGATATGTGCGATTTTCAAGCTCGACGAGATCTAAGTGTATTTCTCGTTCTGCATAACCATCAACGTCTATTTGCTAATTGAATCCGCGGGTATTTACCTTGAACGTCGCCGTGCAGCAGTCGAATAGTTTGATCGCGATCCTGGATATGCATGATCCTATCCTTCAAAAACATCGCGATCTTGTCATCTCGAAGTGGGATATCGTCACGTTCTCTGGCCTGAGGGTGCTGCTCATAGTAGGAATTGATGCGATACTGATATGGAGAGTGGCCGTCACGGTTTCTTTGCTTCAGGGCATCTGGGCAAGATTTCAAGACCATCTCGACCAGTTGTAACTGAGTTTGAATGGCCTCCGGCGATTCATGGCGTTCGTATCGTACTGCCAGATGAAGCACGGAGTTGCCGTGCTCGTCGTCTAAGAACTTCGTGGCCGGTGGGTTTGAGTCCTCCCCTATGCTTTCGGGTAACCCGAGCATTATCCGAACCCGCTCGGCCTTACATTCGCGAATATGCGGCATGATCTGATGGATCAGCTTACTATTGAGGAGAAGTACCGATGTTTGTTGGGGGAATTCGTTGATAAAAAAGGACACGCGATCGTTGAACTTAGGCTGCTGTGCCACGATGTGCAAAATAGTCCTTCGGTCGTCTTGTTGCTTTTGATAAAGTTCTGGATATTTCCTCATCACCCAGCTACACAGGATCCTGCGTTGCTCAAACTTCTTTGGACCGGTCTGAGAGAATATCTTGTGGAGCAAGGTCCGACCGTCAGTGCCCTTTCTATCGAGATTCTGCCGGACCTGCAGCGGTTGCCTGCAGATAAATTCCTCCACATCGATCTTTCCGAATCTGAGGGCGTTGTGAAACTCCTCTAGAAACTTCTCATGGCTACTTGTAATGGAAGCCTCCTCGTCTTCATCGTCATCCTCGTCCTCAGCCTCGTCATCGCTCCGGTTGGGATTCAAATTATTATTATGTGTGGTTGGTCCAAGCTTGTCAGTCGGTGGGAAATGGTGTCTCAAGCCTGTTGGGCGGCTGTCTGAAGTCTGTTTAGTATATCTGTGTGTGCATGGGAGGTCTCATGTACGTACACTGACTGATCTTTTCGTTGATGGTAGGTTTCCTCCTCAGCGACATGACATCTCCGGTGTCTGCATCCCAGATACCTTCATCATGCTGCTGCTGATAGGCCATACCTGGCGTGCCGTATGCGTCTGGGTTGTAGGTTATACGGACGTCGACTGTTCCGTAGGTTTCGTAGAGAAACGTTAAACAGTGTTAATTACATGTCATGGTTGTTATACTGATGGTGTTGTATTACCCCGCAACCAGGCCGCTGCAGTTACAGATGCAGAAGCACATGTAGTGTAACAACGTTGCATTTGCAATTTGAATCACAATCAGCTATCTAATATGAAAGACTGAAATGGACGAAAGTAGCGCGAATATCGTACATTACGTGAATTAATTAAAATCGCACTAATACGGAACATAATTGGCGAAATAATAGTAGGCTCTGATTATACGTTAGGGTACACGTACGATGAAGTACTTCGTTGTACGCGCACTTGCAGCGTTCGTGCCGGCATGCCGGCATCCCTACAAGCTTAAGGTTACAACTGGCTGTCTTCAAATGCCGGCCTATTGATACCCTGGCTTGCACTCTTTCCAAATTTTCACATGGTCGCAAGCTTCAGACAGCTGGTTCGAGGGCAACCCCAGCTTACTTGCTGGGCAATAATTATAAGGCTGATATCACATAATTCCTGCACACAACACCCAATGTAGGGAAGCAAAAAGGGAAACAAGCGGGGGAGCGGAAATACAGCTGATCTAAAACGCATCTAATTAGAATACATCTAGCCACCTAGTGCGCGTAAGCCTCCCCACTCTGTTCAAGTTCTGATCTAGTCGCGCGATGCGTTCTGCTATAAGGTGTAGAGAATTTTCAACGCTTTTCGTCATTACTAGTTACGATCATGGAATCTGTGTCAGAGTTTACGATTCCGCTTCTTCCCACCGGTGACGACAGGGCCGCATTTCGCCTCCAAAACAGTCCTGGCGAGCTACAGCGAAAACACGTCGTCCAGCGAGACATCTCTGACCTCACGGTGCAGGCAGACCTGTTCAGTGTTATGCACGGAAGACACCCCCCCGACGGATTGCCTGCGGTTCTCATCGTCATTGATTTTCGGTTTTTGGGTTCGCGATCTGATGGCCGACGGTTTCGAAAGGCTACCATCGATATTTGCTTCGCTCGCGAGGACCAGCCAGTGGGCAACGAGTTTGATCCCGTCGTCTGCCAGATTGCCCCGCACGGAACTTTTGCTATGAACCCGTCAATACAGCAACAGGAAACAACACTCTCTACCAATACATCTGCGAGTGCAGTTTTTGGACTAGCTACGCTCGGTATCGGCGCTGGATTTGAGAGGAAGACGACCACCGAGACAGAAAAATGCACTATGTTGTTCGGCTCGTGCCGGATTCAAGGGAGATCTTACGGATTACAGAACTCCGCTAGGTGGATACTTATAGAGAATGACCTAGACCGACGTGGAATTCCTAGTCTGCTTCGGACTGCCATTTTGATCAACCCACGTACTCCAGAAAGGTTTCGGGCTCTAGTCACCATCAAGGCTGATGTAAACATACTGTACTCGGCATTGGGTCATATTGAAAGCTTCTTGGGCAAAGCTATAGTAGATCCCGTGTACTTTGGCGATGAATCTATGCGTATCCCGCTGGGCCCCGAGTTGAGGGACGTTGACATCCGCAATATGTCGGCATGCAATCTAGATGCGATTGGGGGAGTTGAGGTGTGTTCACCATCTCCAACTACTATACAGTTTTGACGAAACGATAGGTCAAAACAGGCAATGACCAGTGCGAAATCTGATTCATGACAGTTGGCCGTTGATGAAGGGATGGATCTTTCAAGGTTATGTAATTATAATTCTTACTCGAGTAATACATAGTCCGGTATGCGGTGGCAGCTACGCATGACCAAGTACCTGGACGTATCTCCATAGTTGCGACTTCATTCCCATTTGCATCTTCGAAATAAGTAAAAGTACATTCCCAAAGTTTCAGCCTACTTTTTTTTTAATTTCAAAGTTTAGCGCTTTTCCTCGTTCAGAGAGGGTGGTGTTATTTGCTCTATACAAGGTACGGTGGCGGCTTCGCCGCCCTTTGGAGGCGCCCAGATTGATCTCCAGCCCAGCCAACCCAGAGTTGTCATTTTTAGCAGCTCCTATGCTTCCAGATGTATATGGCTCTAACATACTCCTAGAATTCAAAATTTGTTAGACCATCTCTTGGCTAGCTTCCAGCGAGCATATCTCTCCAAGTCTGGGTGAGTCTATCGTTTCTGTGGCCAGAGCAAGTATATTGGCAACTGGGAAGATGCCTTCTGCTGGGTAACTCCAATCAATTCAAGTTCATTTAAGTCTATGAGTTTTGCTCTGATCACAAAGTGTTCTATACATGAACTATGCATAAACAGGTCCTCTTTCACTTCCTGGTCTCCAATTTACTATATCACTAATATTCATAGTGCAGCTGTAAAAAAATGCTCCAAAATACTGTTGATTTACAATTTCTGACTTAATATAAGAGATATCATAAATCTAAGACTTGGAGGTGAGAGGACATAGTTATCCACATATTTTGTATAGGACACTTTGTAATCAGAGCTAAACTTATAGAATTGAAAGGGCAGGTCATTTGGGATCTGAGTTTAAGTGGTAGGTACTTGCTACAATCAGCCACTCAGCCACAGAATTACGACCAATCAGAATTGAAAAAGACACATGTCGTGTCCTTATATGAATAATAAGTGCTACTATGTACTATGTCCCTGGAGGATTTCCATTTACCCTAGTAGAATCCCCGGATAGAGCAGGGGACGACGGGTAGCAGGAGTGGAGCTCCGCCATCTAGCCGGCCAGCCCGGAGGCGGAGGGGATTAAGGGGCTGTCATAAAACAAAATCTCCGGATAGAACTTAACCCCACTAGTTCGATAGGAATAGAAACTTTGAATAGAAGGGGGCACTCCTATCTCTCTGTAGTCTGTAGACGACTACAGACTAATCTCTCTGAGCTTTCTATTTGTAATTTTTAGGAAATATTTTCTTGAGGCTCTAGCCGATGAAAACAACGTTCCTATCTACACTAACTACCCTGCAGCTATCTGCGTGACAAACTACCCCGCCTCCTATCCTTGACTTATACTTGTCGAGGTATTTCCACCAACGCATGTTACTGCTCGTCGCTCCGCCATATCATTCTAAAGTGTTATTTAACAATTTTCTGTTAACTTTTTAGTGCAAGCAATCGACATGGCCTCTCCAGAAAATCTCGGTCTGCTGGTGTTGGGGGCAGAGCGCCCAGTTCCCGCTGAAGCGCTGTCCTCGGGTGTCAAAGTAGAGTATGCGCCCCTCGCTTTACTGCTACAGCAGATACTGAGTAGTGCAGTATTGTTGCCGTCCATGGCGTGAATGGCCATCGTACCGAGTCCTGGACCTATCGGGATGAAGCGTCTGGCACTACACTATGGCTCTCAGACACGCTACTCAAGCGTATACCCCGGGCCCGGGTAATGACATTTGGCTACAGTTCAAACCCCGGTATTGGGGATTTCATTCATGCTTCCGTTCTCCGCCAGGCTGCTCGTGATCTATTACAACAACTCTACATCAAAAGAGCAGCGGATCAGGTTAGTAGATTTCACAGTCAGTAGAGAAACTCTAACGCTTCATAGAGCATCCCTCTAGTATTTATTGGTCACAATCTCGGAGGTGTGGTGGTCAAAGAAGTAAGCTGTCCCTTTAGAATTTTATGTGAGCAACTGGCTGACCCATGACTTAGCTGCTCTGGATTGCAAACAATGAGAGTATTTACTTGCCGATTGCGGCCCACACGACGCTGCTAGTAATTGAGCACTCACTGAGTTGGCATGCATGGGTTTCTAATTGGCTTACAGGTGTTCTTTGGCACACCTCACCACCACGAGGAAGGCAACGCTTGGCCTTGGGTAGACTTTGTTTTTAACATCACTCTGGCATCGACAGAAGCCGAGCCTTTTGTATTTCCGCGTCGGGAGATATTGAGCGCAGTCGTCCGAGCGGGACCAGAATCCCTGAGCGCTTCATCATCACGATTCCACACTTTGGCCGAGCAGTACCACTTTTTCAATATCTTTGAGATGCAGCAGACTTCCTTTGTGGGCAATGTGGTATGTTTGCTGGGCGTTGTAGTACTCGTGTATGTACTGAGGGCCAACTAGGTCCCTGAAAAAAGCGCAACTCTCGTCGCTCCGGAGGAGAATTGTACCAACTTAGGGCGGGAAAGTGACCACCTGAGACTTTGCCAGTTCCCCAAGGATGGTGATCCACTACTCGACACTTTATGCGAGAAAATCAGAGGTGTTTCCTCTGTTCCTACAAAAGGTGGGACCATAATTCCCTCTCCCTAGCAATATACACCCATTTATATGCGCTGTATTAGTAATAACATGAATACAGAGTTCTTCTACGAGTATCTAGAGTGCCGAAAGACCATCGCAACACTGTACCCCGAAATTTGGACTGTCCCAACTGGTTACCCCTTCCCAGGAACACTTGAGTGGTCATCACGGGTCTTAACTGAGCCGGCCGCATTTACACATGTGTATGGTCGGCCCGGAAGCGGCAAATCAGTTCTGTCTATCCACCTTCGAAAGCTGGCAAGGAGCAGCGCGATGACAACACTTTCATTCCACTTCAGCAAATCTGACAACCGTCGCAGTACGTGCACATATTTGCTTTTGTCTTTTCTCCGCCAGTTGCTTTTCCAGAAGCAGTCGGTTTTCCAGAGCGCCTATGTACGCACGCTGTACAATTCGATCTTACAGCGCGCAAGCTGGACCGCTGTAGAGCTATGGGGCCTACTCCGAGCCATGCTAGCGAGCCTCAATACCACCAGTTTTGTCTGCATCATTGACGCCCTGGATGAGTGTGATGACACTAGTATGTGGTTACTGAGCAATATCGTGAAGCTACAGGTGCAAATTGAAACCAAATGCAAATTCATCATCACCAGTCAGCCGGTGGAAGAATTCCTCGCACTTTTGGAGGCATTTCCGGCTATCAACTTAGACTCAGAGACGGATATGAAGGCCGACAAGGAGCACCTAATCCGACGTCGGATGCAGAAGCCACACCTTAACGACGCTGTAAAGAACTTGCGTGGCCTAGAAGCAACAATGCTTGAGCTTAACTTAGTCTTAGACATGCTAGAAGAGCCTTGCTTGGCCACTATGACATGGCTGGGGACTGAACAACAGGACTATAGTCAGCTGTACGAACAGTTGCTCCTCGATATACCACCACCAGATCGAGACTGGTCCCGAAAAGCGCTATCATGGCTCATGTTTTCCGCATGGCCACTGACAATCAACCAACTTGCGGTGGCTGTCACAGTAGATAGCTCATGTGACACACATTCTGCGCGACAAATCGACAAGTATATCCATTCCGATATGGCGGGATATGTGCAACATACACTAGGCAAGCTGGTGATGGTTGTACATGACGAAGTCCATTTCGCCCACCGTTCTGTCAGGGATTTCCTCGTACGACGCACTGATGAGCCAAATCTCAACTTTGACCAAGATGACGTTTGGCATTCCCGACTTGCCGCCACTTGCCTTCGGTTTCTATGCTTCGATGACCTTCAAGACGAATTTTGGATGTCCTACATTAGCACCCCTCCGCAACTCCGACTCCAGCATCCAATTCAACCATGTCACGAGTTTTTGGCCTATGCCACTATCCACTGGGCTACACATCTCCGACAATCCAACTGTGAGAAGCTGTTGAAGGAGCAAGTACTGGAATTCCTCCAAAATAGCAAGGTAATGCGGTGGTGGTCTCAAGTATATTGGTCTCTGAAGAGCCCGCTCTGTGCCGCTTCAGTCACAACGCCCAACGACAGCCCGGATTCAACATTGGCTCCCATGGTTCCGCGCTGGGACTCATCTTTGGAGGTGGTCGCCCATCTTGGTCTCCCCAGTATTGTAGAGGCGCTTCTGAGCGACGGACCCTACCCGACTGAGGACATACGTAATGCGCTTGGCCTGGCTGCCGAAGAGGGACACGCGGCTACAGTACAATTGTTGTTACAGGGAATAGATATGGAGCTCAAGTTGGGACCTTTAGCAATGAAGAAGGCCTGTGAGCGCGGACACAGCTCTGTAGTAGAGCTGGTGCTTCGCCTTCAGCAACATGACATTGTAGATCTAGATGCGTGTCTTTTCATCGCTGCAGAACGCGGACACGATAACATCTCCCGCTTGTTGATCTCTGCGGGTGCTAGTGTCAATGCAACCACACAAGACCGCGATACACCGCTCATTCTGGCCGCTAGACAGGGGTTTGAGGAGACTGTTCTACAACTTCTGAAGGAGGGGGCTGATATTCATACTAAAAACAAGGAATTTACAGCTCTGCATGAGGCGGCCAACAACGGCCATCTTACGGTAGTGCAAAAACTTCTGCGTGTGAGCTCCTGTGACATCGACTCTAGCGCATCATCAATAACGCCCCTCCACTTGGCAGCCCAGAACGGCCATCACACTATTGTCAAGGAGCTTATCAATAAAGGAGCCAATACGGAGGCTTGTTCTGGCGCGCAGGGATTTACACCGTTGCACTATGCCGCTTGGAAGGGGCATTCACGGGTAGTTGAAATCTTGCTGGGTGCTGGTGTGAAAAATTCTCAGGTGGATACTGAGGGGCTTGCCCCGCTTGCGCTCGCTTGTATAGAAGGCCATCTCGAGGCGGTAAATGCCCTGCTCTTCGGCAAAGTCGATGCCGAAGTTCAGGCCCACAGCCGAAACAACAAGCGACCTCTTCACTTCGCGGCCGAAGGTGGTCATCACCATGTACTCCGTGCATTACTGGAGTCAGGGGTGACCGAGGACCCCACAACCATACCAGAAAAAGAGACCCCTTTGCATCTTGCTCTCTTCAAGGATGAAAGGTCTTACTTAGAGGTTTTGAAGGTGCTTCTCGAGTACGAGGCTGACGTCAACAAACCGCGGTCAGATGGTTGCACCACCTTGCACCTCGCCGCCAAATACGGGTGTGTTGATGCAGTAAGGAGTCTTCTAGAAGCTGGAGCAGACCCTGCAGCTACCAACAGAAAAGGCCACTCTGTGTTATATTTCGCAGTATCGGCCGGGCAGACAGATGTCGCCAAACTGCTACTAGACGAGGGGGTCGATGCTAATTTCAGCAAGAATGGAGACGCGATGCGCGTGCTATTTAAGGCTGCTGAGGAGGCACGTACCGAGCTCTTGCAATTACTCATCGACCGTGGCGCAGATATCGAGGTCAGAGATGACTCCGGGTGGACGGCACTTCAATTCGCTGCTCGATATTCGACAGAACCGACAGTTAGGCTGCTTGTTGACAGCGGTGCCAGTATAAACGCCAAAACGAACAAAGACTTGATCCCGCTCCATCTAGCGTGTTGTAATTTGAAGGGAGGTGTAGCCTCAGTACAGCTGCTGCTTGACCGTGGCACGGATATTAAAGCTAGAACTAACACAGACTGGACACCGCTTCACTATGCTGCTCGATATTCAACTGAGTCAACGGTTAAGCTGCTCCTCGACCACGGGGCCAGTATCGAAGCCAAAACGAACAAAGACTTGATCCCGCTCCATCTAGCGTGTTACAATTTAGAGGGAGGTGTAGCCTCAGCACGGCTTCTGCTTGACCATGGCACGGATATCGGGGCCAGAGACAACGATGGTTATATGGTACTTCACTATGCTGCTCAATATTCAACTGAGATAATGGTTCAGATGCTCCTCGACCATGGGGCCAGTATCGAAGCCAAAATGAACGAAGGCTCGATCCCGCTCCATCTAGCGTGTTTCAATTTGGAGGGAGGTGTAGCCTTGGCACGGCTGCTGCTTGACCGTGGCACGGATATCGAGGTCGGAGACAACGATAATTATACGGTACTTCACTATGCTGCTGCATATTCAACTGAGATGATGGTTCAGATGCTCCTCGACCATGGGGCCAGTATCGAAGCCAAAACGAACGAAGGCTTGATCCCGCTCCATCTAGCGTGTTTCAATTTGGAGGGAGGTGTAGCCTCGGCACGGCTGCTGCTTGACCGTGGCATGGATATCGAGGCCAGAAACAACGATAATTATACGGTACTTCACTATGCTGCTGCATATTCAACTGAGATGATGGTTCAGATGCTCCTCGACCATGGGGCCAGTATCGAAGCCAAAACGAACGAAGGCTCGATCCCGCTCCATCTAGCGTGTTTCAATTTGGAGGGAGGTGTAGCCTCGGCCCGGCTGCTGCTTGACCGTGGCATGGATATCGAGGCCAGAAACAACCATGATTATACGGTACTTCACTATGCTGCTCAATATTCAACTGAGATAATGGTTCAGATGCTCCTCGACCGCGGGACCAGTATCGAAGCCAAAACGAACGAAGGCTCGATCCCGCTCCATCTAGCGTGTTTCAATTTGGAGGGAGGTGTAGCCTCGGCACGGCTGCTGCTTGACCGTGGCACGGATATCGAGGTCGGAGACAACGATAATTATACGGTACTTCACTATGCTGCTAAATATTCAACTGAGACGATGGTTCAGATGCTCCTCGACCGCGGGGCTAGTATAGGTGCCGTAACAAATGACAGTCTGAACGCGCTGCACTTAGCTGCTCAACATGGATTAGATGTCACTATAACTCTGCTACTCGAGCGTGGCGTTGACATCGACGGCAGAGACAACAACGGTTGGACAGCACTTCACTTTGCTGCTGCACATGGGCATCATAGAGCAATCGGCATACTGCTCGACCACGGCGCCGACCTTGAGGCCAAGGATCTCGAAAATTTGACGGCTCTGTACCTCGCTTCCCGGGAAGGAAACGAGGCCACCGTAAAGTTACTCCTCAAGCACGGTGCTGATATGGGAAACAGAGTTGATGGCGCCCGGACATTACTTTATGTTGCGGCGTGGGGTGGGCAACATGCCATTGTCAACATGCTTCTCGATTTGAATGTGGATCTCGAACGTCCTGGTGGTTACTACGGTACCCCTCTGCAAGCAGCTACGTTGGGAGGTCACAAGGATACTGTCAAGAGATTACTCTCTGTCCGAGCGGATGTATTTTCAAAGGATGCTCATGGATGGACACCATTATTATGTGCATCCTTGTCTAGTGATAATGGCATTCAGGAGTTGTTCCTGGACTATCTTAATACTATGCCAGCACCTAAGGCAGCTGACATCCCGGAACAATGGAGTAATCTACATAAGCATCCATTTATACGATTGGAGAATGGAGACATTGATGCGATACACGGTGAGGCGACCATTTACTTCCGATACATGAACAGCACTGATCTACTCAGAATCACCATATAGAATCAGTGACCGAAAGACATACGCAGTTGTTCAGGCCGATCACTCATTCTCTGGGAGAATATATTTTGAAATTACAATAGTAAACGATGCGGATGACAAGTAACTACACATTTTCTCATCTCTACAATATATATATGCTGATGGCTAACGTAATATTGGTTGCCAGATCCATAGTGATAGGACTTTCCAGTGGAATCGCCCCGCTCACCAGGATGCCAGGCTGGGCTTCGAAGCATTCATGGTGGGGTTATCACGGCGATGACGGTGGTGCGTTTTGTAAGGATTCTGCCGATATCTTCTACGAAAAGTACGAGAAGGGGGATGTGGTTGGGTGCGGTTTAGACCAGCAGGGCAGAATATTCTTCACAAAGAATGGGAAGAAGCAAGGTATGTGTTCTTTCCAAGGCCCTAATCTAACAAAGGGTCAACCTGACGCATCGAAAAATTTAGGCGCTCCATTCCACGATATTTCAGGGCAAATGTTTCCGGTGGTAGGTATGAGAAATGGCGGCCACGTACGGGCAAACTTCGGGCCCGAATTCTTGTACCAGTTTGAGGATGAGGACTAAAATGTTTGAGCTGAAAGACATAAGAAACCATTGGGCGTGAATTTCGGTTATCAGTTCGTATTTCTGTATCAAAGTCCTCGTGCTATCGATATCGCGATATCGACGGCACAAATTTTTCCAGATTTCTAGTTCTGCCGCCAACAATTTCAAGTGGTAAATGATGGCACGCTTTCTTTTATTTTTGAATAATGTCTCCTCTTTGTCAGAAGCTACTTAGTATGTAAGTCCCTAGATGTTTAGTACATGAGAGCTTGTGGCGTCTTGTACTTGAGTATACCACACCGAGAGAATAGCCCGCGTAAATTGGGCACTTTATCCAAACGTAATCCGTTTGCATGTATGGTGTGGGTTAATCCGGAACGCAAGTAGTACCCAGAACACTTGCGCAAAAAACCTTGCACCTTGCCTCCAGACTTTGAACGCGAGTGATTCGATACGCTTTAAGAAGCATCTCTGATAGCTATATATACCGTATGAGCGAGTGTGGTGAGATTGTAAAATACAATTGTGCGTGCTATAGAGTACCTACATCTTAAGTAGGTAGATTCTCGGCCACTTCTAGCCGGAACAGGCGTTTTTGAGTTACTCCGCCAGGAGGTAACATTGCCAGTGCACTGCTAGCGCCGGAAGCATCGGCTCGGCCAAGATATTTGCGCACGACTTTGGGGGAGTACGTCACACGGAAGAGGCATGGCGAGAGCTCAAGACACGCTCAAAACAATACAACGGGTAACAACGGACAGAATATGTTTGCATATCACGTCGCTATACTGTACCGAGCACTATGGTTCAGACAGGGCTTTCTTGACAAATTTTTCAATATCAACTGTCCAAGAGTGGGCGGAATCTCAATAAAATCTCTTCAGACTGGGCTTTTGTGATACGTCCGAAGCATCTTGCTCGGTAAAATAGATATTGTTACTATGTATGGACTCATGCTTTGTGATACAGTCGATTCCGCAACGTACTTCGGGGTGGCGGCAGTAGTAGAAAGTTAGGGTACGGGTACAGATGTCGGCAATGTTTTGTAGTTTACACCCATCGCTGATGCTCCAGGCCTTAAGGGATAGGCCCTAAAGAGTCAGGGGTGCAAATCCATAGTACCCATCACCATGCTTCAGTGGATACGTACCCGTCGGTGATGCTCCAAGCTCGGCCAGCTGATCATGAAGGTAAGCCCAGGGGGAAGGACAAGCTCCGAGGTTTTATAGACTAAAATTACGGAGTAGACAGTTCTGAGCTTTCATTTGACTAATGAGGATGAATGTGTAGCTAGGTACTCGGGAACATGTGTAGGATCGCCAAGCTCCAATAATTCCATCAGCCCCAGAACCACGTCTCAATCGTCAAATTCCCTCTCATCTGAATAGACACCGCTCGTTAGCACGAGTCCATCGTCAACGACTGTCATCAAACCTTCAAACAACGGCTCTTTCTCCTTCTCTTGTCCAGTCGCCTTGTGATAGAGCCACGCTCCAAGACCCAGCGATACCACCATGCCTGCACCGAGAGCCACGCCATTGATAAACGATCCGACGCTATCTTCCGTCCTCTTCACCTCCTGTGTGACATTGACTCGATTGACAAAGCCGATGTTGATGCAGCTGTTTCCCGGGTTGGGTTCGGGATGTTTGTGTCGGTGTCTGTGGACGTCCGCAACCTGAGATATAGCGTGGAGGGCGGTGGAGGACGCTGCGATGGACATCGTGAAACGAGGGAGGTTGGGTTGGAGAGATGAAGCGGTATAAGCGAAGGGTATCGCCGGCTTTATGTGGGAAAACAAATCCGGTGAAGACGGCAAGACCTTCGCATGTGGCTCCCAGCCCTGTTGCGTGCACAACCCGATAAGGCTCTGATTGGTGTGCAGAGTCATGGTGTGTTGCACACCGCATGTTTCAAAGATGTTAGGCACCATTCAGAACCAGGCACACGTGGGGGTTCCAATCCAACGCATGCAAGTTTGAAGTGTCATGTGTTTCCGACTCTTGGGTAAATATGATCTCCGCATTTGCCCACCACCCTAAAATTTTCTTTCTAGCGATACAGTTCGATTGATTCAATGGCAGACATATTTAGCCACTCGCCCCCGAAAAATAGTGCGCTTCTCTCGGACCGCTCCTTCCAGCTCGAAATCCTCCGACAGACAGCTCTGCGCCATTTCCGACGCCTCCATGCACTCCAGCCCCAGGCAGCTAGATCGACTGAAGCAAAGATGGCATATGAATTAGCCAGAGCTCGAGCCCGCTACGATTTCACGAACCTCGAGGCTTTCCTGAAAGATGACGTTCGATGGAAGCCTACATATTACGATGACATTGCATCGGTCATCTTGTGAGTATCATAGAATGGAATGGTTGGGTATTTGAGGCTAATTTTTTCAATTTAGGGCCATTCCTCTCGCACTTCCGATTCCCAATGACAGTCGATCGCACGTGTATACTGTCTTGAGTCTCTGCAGTGGTGTGGCATGGTTGGCTTGCATCGGCCGAATTTTGGGAGGTCCGATGATACGGAAGAGCATAGTCGGAGGCATAATATGGCTCAGAGACATGATTGACATGGATATGCGGTTATATCCAAAGGATGGGAGCATTCTTGAAGGATGGAGATGGAGAATTTTGTCATGGATTTAAAATGGTAAAGGAATCCACAATTTACTGATACTGGTACACAAACAAAGCGAAACTTTTATACCCTAAGGTCACTTCCCCAACACTACCCTCAATTTCGAGTTCAGCTCAGCTTCCAGAGCGACAAGTTCCTCCAATCGATCCTGTAGATAGATCTTGATAAAATCTGCAGACTTCCAATCATTCTCTGGTGCTCTTCCTAGTTTGACTTCGAGTGCTTTCTCCCAATCCCGCCCATGATTGCCAACAAACGTGAAGCTGCCGCTAGTACACTTTACCCATCTAAGCAACGTCACCGTTTCTGCTGCAGCAAGATATGTCTGTTGGATCAAACTGGCAGCTGCTCACTCGGTTAGTGTTGGATCCGTGCGTATGGTCGAAACATACCCTCTCTGCAATAGTCGCGGCGTTGCTTGGACTCGACAATCCCATAAACCGAATAGGCAGCTTGCCCGACCGAAACGACAGCCCAGAGTGTGGAACTAAGAGCCGCTTTTCCGAACTTAGACCTGAGTATTTCAGGAGTGTCGCCCTTCACCAGATTCAAAGCTCTTCCAATCCGCGTCAAAAAGCCATCCGGTACAACGGCGTTTCTTGCTTCGAAGTATTGATATGCCTTGACTCCTCGGTAGATTCCAAGGATGCCGTGCATCGTTACGTCTATCGAACACGATACCATGAGTTGGTGGTAAGCCTCCCACATTTCCTCAGTCTGTGTGAAGGCATTAACTGCTCTGCCGGTCAACGCATATACATTCACGAAGATTTGATGATGGCGTTCCTGCGTTAATCCATTTTCGCCTAATGAAAGATTATTAGTCAACGATCTATTTCAGCCAGGGACCGCACAAACCTTACATTGACAAAGCCTCAGCAACCTCGCGACATCAGCTACCGAACTGTAGTAGATCTGCAATGATTCCCGTGTCTTCCCCAATCGTTGCTCGTGCGTCTGGCCGGTTGATCTAACCGACATCTAAAGAATAGTCGCCATAAGCCCAGCTATCACGGTATACCATTCTAGAAATTTAAAGCCCGCAACTTACCCACAGCTGAAGAAGCTGGATAGGAAGTGAAACCTTGCTTCCCCAGAAAGAAAACGAGGTCTTTTTTTCGTTTCTTCGAGCTTCCCTTTGTACTCGTTGCAATTCAATACTGTCGAGGTCGCAGCTATCCATTGATGGGAGGTAAGAAAATTGGCTCTCGATGACGGTATCGGCGACGAAGTTTAGTATCTTGAACCTGTAAGGAAGAACAGATTGTCAGTTTCTTGATTCAATGGCTAAAGGCGAATAGTTGCGGTTTCGGGAATATTTGAGAAAAGAGTAGTTAATTACCAGTGAGGAATCAAGTCGTATGCTTTGATCGAAAGGGCCCGCTTTTGCGCATTCTCAAATGTCTCTGACCCATCAACGTATAACACATGAAGAGAAGCCATATTCCAACACTCCTCGAATTCGGGGTTGTTGCCAGGTGAAAATCCTAGAAGTCCGAATCTAGAGATCCTCTCCAGCTCGGTCTCATGGGCTGCCTTCATCACTGCTCTGCAGAAGCTCTGCATCACATTGGCGGCGTCGGTATCCCCAAAGGAGAGCTCTAACTAAGTGAAGAACGGCCAGGCATTAGTGGTCACTGTTTCTTTGTCCTCCGGTAGATGGAGTTGTTGTCATACACGGAGAACATCGTTATCCCGTTCATTCCTTGCAATGGCGTGAGAGAGGTATTCAATGTTACTGATCCTCGCTCCATGTCGGAAGCTAAGGCTTGCGACCAATGTACGGATCTGGCCGGCAATATCAGAGTTACTGCAAAGGCCTTCGATGGACAAATGGTATGCAGGTGTCAAAATGCGCATTTTATCGAGAGAAGCGGGTCCTAGATATGATGGTCCCGGTAGATGGAAAGGTAAACGAACGAATCCAGCGGAACGATCCCAGCGGAATTTGCAGATACCGATCTCAATTTGTATGGTCTGAGAAACCACCGACCGGGAGCACAATGAGGAAGTTCTTCCACTTTTATCCTTGCTCGGTGGTGCGGCTGACGGAAGCGCAACCATCACATAACGAGTAGGCTGACGGGAACCGAAGAAGTGTAACAGCGCCAATCGTTTTGTTGTCAGTTATCGGCTGACGTTTTTGATTTAACGTGCTAGCTCGCATGGTAACCAAGCTCCCCTGAGCTACATACATATGAGCTTTTAAATATGCCTCATGCGCGGGGCAGTTTCATAGCTACATATGTGGCCCATAACTCGATCAGTCAACCCCGTCTTTTAATTCCAAGTGATCAGCCAACCCCTGCTTAGCTAGCCTTTCAATCCCGAGCGATCGGCCATAAGTAAGTATCCTCCTTTGCGACACCTTAAATAAGTATAGTAGCCACCCTACTCGTACTTCCCGCAAAACCTTGAACCTATTCTCGCCACTCCAGTGAGTCGGATCCATCCGATTATAATTCTACGACGGCCGACCGACGATCAACTAGCAACACACCCAGGCACTAGACACGAGCCATCTAGCAGTTCGTGGGCTAGATTCAAGGTGCGTTCCAATTGCACGGTCTGTTTCTACTTGTCAAAGTAACGTACCTAAAGACAACATGAGCCTCTCCGACGAGAGTATTTCGTCGTTCAGAGATGCGACCAAAGGACATCACCGAGCCGCGCCGCCGCCGCCCAGCATGATGGATGACATACTCCACGATTCGAGAGTGCAAGGCGTCGCAGTTTTGGCTGCGGGTGGTGTAGTGGGCAAAGCAGGCACTATTGCGTACAAGAAAAAGGAGGTAAAGCAGGTAGTGGATAAGGTTCCAGCAGCCGCAAAAGCTGCCAAAGAATTTGTAGGGCAGAATCCGGCTGTCTCATTGGCTGCAGCTGCGGTAGTCGGTGTTGGGTGTGCTTGGTACGCTTTATATTCATGGTGGACTGGCTGTGGGGAGGGGGGTGATAAGAGCGAGGAACCAGATCATACTTAGGTACTCGATCCATATCTCGGGGTTCTGCTGGGACGGGAATCGCGATTGACAAGGCGGCGGTACTGTAACGAACGCAGGAGCGGCGCAACGAGAGAGGGTATTTTTCCACTTGAAATAAGAACGATAGTGAGAGCAACCTCGTTGTTTGGAGCAACGAGCCACGAATACTGAGCCGCAGGAGGACTACATACCTACACCCCCAACGCGAATCCCACTCCGGCTTTAGGTGCGATTAGTGAATTTGTGTAAGTTTTCGTGCCCACAAGTCCCATCCTTCTATTTCAGAAGGCGATTTACTTGTTCGATGAAACCTTGTAAGGTTTGGTAGACCCAAGGAAGAAGTTAACCATATGGTAGCTTATTTCCGCCAAAATATCCCGTGGCACGGCCCCTTACCCCGTGCCTGTGGACAAAGTCTGAATTTTAGAATTTGCCCAGTTACCACTATTTAAATAAGACTTTATTTAAGGGGGTGGGCGATAGTGACATCATAGTGCACGAGGTCATTGGATGGTACAGGGTTGTGGTTTTTGCGCGTAGTCTATATCACGGAGTCCTGACAGGGATTCATTGCGGGTTTTAGCGTTGGACTGCAACGACTTCCCACACCCCGTCCAACGACCTTGAGTACTATGATGCTACTATCCCACAACCCCGTCGATAAAGTCTTATTTTAATAGTGATAACTGGGCAAATTGTAAAATTCAGACTTTGTCCACGGACACGGGGTAGGGGGTCGTGCTGCATGGTATTTTGGCGGAAATATGGCCCCATACACTCATAATGCGGAAATTCTAAACCTCCACCACAACAATAAAGAGAAATTCTAAGAGAGCATTGAGTGATAATAGTTCATCAGAGATCTTTGTATGACGTTTCCTTAGAAAAATATTAGTGAAAGATGAAGATCTTGGCATTTCCCGTTGTATAGAAAAAAATATTTCTATATCACGTGATGTCGTGAACAGAGTGATGTAAACCGTCTGCATAGTTGGTGCTTTGCAGCAAATACACCAAAACTTCCAACTACATTCGCAATACATGCCAGTTGGCAGATTAAGCGATCGGTTAGTTGCTTATAAAGGAAGCTCCAGAGCCCGAACGATGTAAGTCCCAGTCCTCGTCAAACGCAAACTTGTCATCCCGTTAAATCTCCACTTATTCTTAGATACGGCATTAAAGCTCACTCTTGGGTAGCGCAAAAGCACTTGCCTAATTCTATCCGAACGGAAACACCAGTGTCTACCTCAAGCGTAAATACTCGCCCGCAGAATCGCATCCATGCCACCCCTCCGCAAACACAGACCCGGATTTATACGTTCAAAGACCGGCTGCTTGAGTGAGTAATCCACCCCTACAGTTGAAGAGGAAGCTAACACCGATGTCCGGTATAGCCTGCCGCAAAAGCCACGTCAAATGTGGTGAAGAACGCCCCGAGTGTCTACGCTGCGTCAGACTCAAGCGTACCTGCGATTGGAAGACCGCTTCTCCATCTGAAGGCAACACGGATCGTACCTACATATCGCTGCGCTCAATGCCTGTCAAGGTTAGGAATAGTTCTGGCTTAGCCCGAGGAAGTAGCGATGAAAGCGATGGAGCTAGGGCAAGTGGGAACGGTGATGGAGTTATTCGCGATGGTGGTGGTGATACTGTTTCGCCCTCAGGTACCACGTATGATGTTTCTCTCCTACAGCAGGAGGCGATTTTGGTAAATCACAATTACCACGATGAGTTCAACCTCAACCAAATTCCAACTGCCGACGCATCAACTCCAGTGAGACCTTATCTACCCAACCTCAGCCACAATACTCTAACCAACCGAATTTTAGGGGTTTCCTCTTGACTTTGGGGGAAACGCTAGTCCCGATCCATTTCAAAACCCAGCATCCATCGATGAAGAGTTTGAAAAATTCTTTGGTAACCAAGCTGATACATCCATCATAGTATCCGCAACGTTAACAGCTGACATCTCTACAGATATTGAGAAATTCTCTCAAAATAGGGATAATAATTCGGTTGTGTGATGGATGCCAGGAGCGTTTTACTTGCGTGCGTGTCTGGGAAGAAATTGGTCAGGTATCAATAAATTTTGTTTTATTTAATCCGTCAATGTGAATCTTAGACTTGTATACCGAGTATAAAGGCTCAAACCGTGTCACTTTGTTGTTGGGCATACACTGTGAGGATGGAAGTGCACGTGTACGGCTGTTGCATATGTTCCGATCCTCGTCTCGTTTGCTAACTAGTCGACCCATAGGCAACAGGGTCGATCGCTTAGCCACTAGGTCAACCTATTGGCCAACAAGATAACTTGGCGTATCCCCTCGAGTGATGATCTTAGTAAAGTTACTGTAATACGCTAAAGCCTGCTGAAGGCATGTTAACAATTAAAGCAGATACTGCGGTCACTCGCCAATTTCATAAGCCTTTAGCGTACTACAACCAAGATCACAACTACAGGGATAGCTTATAAGTTTTATCCGGCCTGCTATAAAGTAAGTACTTACATACTAGCGCTTATTCAGACAGAACATTTCTACTAGTCCGCCATATTCAAGTGTCTTCAGTAGCAGTAGGGAGCTCGCCTAATCCCGTGTCCAGCCGCAAGCTAGCCTATTCGCGGAAGTGTAGCCCCGAGTCGTCTATGCTTGCGAGGATATGCGGCTCAACAGCCGCGCACGAGAGAAATGCTCGCCGAGTTTCCACTGATCGACACTGTTGATTGATCGGATCAGAGAGAATTAATTCTCAAAGGGGATTTTCTAGGCACATACTTAAGTATTCTCTTGATATCTCGTTCTATATTGACAAATTAAACCGTGAGCTTGCAGTATTCTATGCAATTCTCTGCGTTTCGCATCTTGATTGACAGGTATTTTATTTAGCGCACCCCACTCCACAAGGCGATTAGTTAGACAAAATCTCAAGCTGAAAAGAAACTTGAAATCCCAACAGGTTAAGATCTCGAGACCTCTCGTCTTCACGCCGGACGCAAACGCTTATTCTTTGGAAAGTCCTGGATACTTTATTCATGCTCATACTTGCCATAAAACTACTAGCATAGGATAATAGATCACAAACGTAAATCCAGTTCTCAATCTCAACATGCGGTCCAATATCAATGGCGCCTCGCTGGATATATTTGCAGGCTAATATGAATGGTATTCAGCCGAAAACAAACCCTAGTACATCGTGGGAAAAGTGATGAAACCATTACCGACATAGCAGCTTTAAGTGTGCTTCTCTCTCCTCTCTCACAGTGCTTCATGGTACTAAAATGTCGCTGCTAAACCCTGATTAGCACGTTTATGGCTGGGATAGGATGTATATACAGCCCTTCATATAGACTGTGGGTTACATAATTTCATCGTAGTATACATCAATCTAAGAAATCCTGCGAGGTTGCATATTGTTCTTCAATTCGTGAATTAGCACAGGTTAGCAAACCGGAATTGAAATTCGCAAACAAGTACGATTCGCGTATGAAGCGGAACATATGTAGCGCGCAAGGATATCTCTTTAGCCAACCCGATCCCAGGAGGGAAAAGGCAACAAGTGTGAGGAAACCAGGCGTGTAACGGATAGATCATAGCGGAATCCGTACGCGGAAATTTTAGCAAAGAGCATCTAAGCCACAGACATAGTCACTACTATCCTCTTTCATAATCAAAACCTAAGAAAATCAAAAAGCATGCCCTTGCTTGATCTCCGCCCAAACGCTGACACTCCTCGCTTACAAAGGGCTAGTTTACAACATCAGTCCTAGCTTATGCTAGACATATAGAACGAATAAAACGATTATATAAGTCCCCCATAGACCTATAGGTAAGGATGCACTAGATTGTTCGGATCTCATCTCTAGTTACAGTACTATTTCGTGCGCATGTCGAACCTTGTGGCGGTCATGCCATTAAGTATAATCCCACCAAGTGTCTGCCTCATCATGAGTAGCCATGTTCAAAGGTTGGCGAAGCTGTCGATCTCCGGCATAGTAGCTAGGTGACGCGGATAAGGTGTGCACGTGCGCACACGTGGGGTTTGCCCTATAGGGCTGACGACACACGGTTAACGTCGAGCTTGAGTGCATTTGTATATAATAGGCCGTACTGATACAGCGACTTCTCATTAGTTATCGCCCAGTCATCCCCCATCAGACAGTCGACCATCCTTGCGCTGGTGATAGATGGTGGTGAGGTTTGATGGCCCTGACATCTTGACATATACTATGTCTGTTATCAGAGCGGATCGGATTCACAGCTACACATCGTCACCATCGCCATTGTCGGCATACCACAGCAACGAAATTTGAACATGCGACATCGCACGCCTCGCTACCCAGACCACCGGAATTTAATGGGATGTAGTAGGTGTTGCGTTTCTGGAGGATAATACAAGGTTATTCCTCTCGGAAGGGTTCCTAAAGACATATCCTTCATCACGTGAGTACATAATTATAGACACCTTCATCAACTCTCACCCAATGCCATGACAATAAAGTAATCGATGCGAACTGACATAGGCCTCAGGGATTTGTCCTCTGATAACACAAGCTACGTGTGTGCGCTTATTTTTAGACGGTTATTAATTGCGTGATTCTACGAGATACTAGTGGTCGGGGCCATTCGACCGCTAGGCGGCCTCTGAACCCTCACACGTTATCACTAGCCTGTACATAAGAAGCACTGCACCTACCTATATCTTGACTGGGAGTTATGTTAAAAGAGTTATTGTTCATAATCTATGGAAGGTCTTATCCAGGCCAAATCTATCCCAACCAGAACCATTCCAGCCCGTCTACACATTCTAGGCCTACTGATAGATCACTGCATATATACTGATGAGCGCCTATCAAACAGTCTCATTATCACAATCTCACGCAGTGAGAAGGGAGCGATGCCAAAAGAATGGCAAGAGCCTTAATTGTGTAATGTAGATGTCTATCTCCAAATTCACTCTTCCTAGCATGAAACTCAAATAAATTATTACATCATCAAATCACTTGACCTCCTACGACACCCATAATCTATCCCTGTCTTCCTCTTCCTCTTCCTCTTCCTCCTCTTCTTCTTTTTCCCTTTCCTCTTCTTCCTCTCCTTCTTTTCGTTGTTCTCCTTCTTCTCCTTCTTCTCGCCCCTTTTCTGAGTAGCACTCAGACAACTCAGATAACCATACTACAGTCCAAACATTAGGCGAACGCCATCAAAAACCACTCCAGATCCATCCCCCATGCAAAAGCTATTTATCGCAACTACCTAAATAGATGTATTTGGCTGTATACCAGAGAATTGTTCAAACCCTCGTTGATAGTTCCTGGTGTCGGATGCGTGGATTGTCGCACCGAAAAGCGGTGGTTGGTGTTGATTCCGAAGTCGGGATGAAAGTTCTGTGATTCGTGGTTTTTAGTCAGCTAGCGAGTGTACCGTCGTTGAAATTGGGTGGGTAAGGCCTCACTTGAGTTGGGCTCTCAGATGAAGTTGGGCAGCTGTAAGAAATCAAAGCATCGATATCGTGACAATCGGGGTGCATCAACATCGGTGTTGCCCCCTGTTGATGGAGATTGTATGTGGACGAAGTAGTATATCTACCACTACCACCACTACCACCACCACCACTACTACTACCTCCTACACTATCCCCGCTAGTGACCCCAACTGCACCGTACCCACTCACCCTATCTCTACCACTTCAGTCGTAACTTTCTCCAGCAAAGTTCGTAGCCTGGAATGATGTAAACCCCAATGATCCCTGGGTATAGTTTACATCTCCCATACAGTTTCGATTGCGTGCGGAGAGAGGTGTCCATATGCAGGTACGATTTAGTTGATCACACTGGGCACATTTGGGGAAGTTTTCGTCGCATTTGACGTGACGTTCACGGCAGACTAATTTCGGGATTAGCATCTTCTTCAATGGCGGAGATGAATTACGCACTCAGACAGCCAGACTTTGAGCGGGTACCTCGGTTTGTGTTTGCGGTGGGCTGGCATGATTTCGATCTGTATGGTTGGGCTTGGGTCAGAACCGTGTTTATGGATCTATTATAGTTACCAGGAAAGTGAGTTATGACTAATGATGTGTGACAAGCAGGCGTGAGCATGAGCACAGCATCCAGGAAGCATATGGATGAAGCCTTGCGGAATGACAGGTGTTTGCATTAGGTCTAGGTAAAACGGAGTTTCCCCGTGGTGGTAAGTTCAGCGAACCACCTAGTTACCCTTAGAACCGGTTCCAGTATACTAACGAATCCCGCACAAGAATCGGGCGCGTCCCGGGTGACAGAAAAACGAACACAAACACTGATGCTATTTTCCCTTTTCCCTAGTTAACCGACCGTCTAACTCGTGAGTTGGCATGCTAATATTGTGCATGATTCTGATTCCTTCTCTTAAGGGAGATTCAGTTGGTAGAGGATGAGTGATAATACGACTACCAGTCCTTTCCGATACAATTACAACGCAGCCTTCCAAGATTAAGCCACGTGCCAACGTGCCACAAATCCTCCCAAAACATTAGTCTCGTTCCCAGCCCCTCTTCGTAAGCCTGGGGAGGAGACTACCAAAACACCAGGAAATAATTGGACCGGTCACCTTAGAGACCACCTTAGAAGCCACCTATAAGGCCACAGCCCAAACCCGGGGCATTGCTACACCAATTGCACATCCTTCATTGTAGAGTATCCATGAGCAGGGGCGGACGAACGACAACAGTTTTGTTCGGTACAGTCACGACCAAGTAATCTGGGACCGGTCGCTATCGCTAAAAGATTGTCTTTCAAGAGATACCTAAGGAATATAGAAAACTAAAGATTATGGTACTTTAATATTCTCGGAGTAATTTGGGGCTGTAAGAAAGGTTGCTTGATTTGACGCAAGATCGAATCTCTGCAGCTGGTTGCTGATAAACGTTAGAAAAGGACAGTAGCGTTTTCGAAGATAAACGATGCTTGGATTTTGCCTGTGAATATGCCTGTGGATGGGCGGCTACAATCGTGAGTCATGAAAATGGGTTCGCCCGACTTTAGTTTTACAAAGGGACTTTTCGGGTGGGTGTATAATTTAGAGGTCTTCAGTCTGCCTTGTCATCTCTGGCCCGTACATAAATGCCGCAAGAAAGAGATGGTGTATCTTAATAACCGTTGAAATTCTGATGTTTATTGGAGACCGTATACCCTCTGAGGGCATTCCCAAAGACTTGCATTGCATCCCTAGGCAGGAATTAGAACTGGCCGTGTGGGTTGTGCGCAAAGAGCATTGCTCATAATTCGTTGGTATTATAGGGGCTAAATGTGAACGATCGGAATCATTCTCTGTGCATCTCTAATACTAACCTTTTACTCGTCATAAAGTTATGAAATTCCGTGAGGTCCGTTGTGGTTGCGACACGCTCCCACATTACTAGAAGTAATTCCCCTATAAATAAATACTGGTACATGTCCACCCAATGGTTATCGGTGTGCATCTACATATGCTATCATACCTATGCGATGGCAGCAAATATTGCGCTCACACGGAGGGGTGTGAACCCAAACCCAAACCCACCGGAAAGCCAATATCCCACCAGAAACAAAAAGAGATCATCGACTTGTCTCGTTCCTAGACTGCGAAATAAATTCAGCTGGCGTCTGGGACAAACCCTCCCTGAAAGGGGGGGTTGTAAAAAAGTCAAATCCCGAGAAAACAAGGCCTCTTCGATTGGCTGCAATAGGATTCCGATGATGGGAAGTTGGCAACCTGAGAATAAGGCTGTCTCCTATTGGCTACAATAGGTTTCCGGGATGAGTTTGTTTTTCATACCATAACTCCAATGTACAAAACCCGCAACCCGAAGAAATAAGGCCATCCCCGATTATTTATAATCGGTTTCCGAAGGTGGAAAGTCTACAACCTGAAAGCCAAAAGGCATCCCCGAAACTCTACTCTCCAAACTAAAGCTAAGGACGTTTCCGAAAGTTGCTAGACAGCGAGATCCCATTGGCTGAAGTTTATTTTTTTCTCTACGCGATTCGGAGAGGGCTTATCCCAGGTCGCGAGCGAGGCTAGTAATCTAAGTACAAGACAAGTCATCGATCACAATCTATGTTAAAAAAATAAAGTTGTCCAGTGGTAAATATAACCTATGGAGTTCCCTATATGCTCGGGTTTTGGGACGATTTGTTACATTTCCTCTCAGGGTACAGCTGGCTAATCAGATTACACTACGGGGGGCTCGAATAAGTACATAAGCCTCACATGGGGTTGAAGTGAGGCTATCATGTATTATTAAGTTGATGTGGTGCTGTTTCGATTTGCAGGCTGATATGTGGAAAACCAATCTGTTAGCTACACTGAAATGTAAGCCTGTCTGATTTGACTACAGCACAAAGCCTGGAAATGTTGGTAGAGTTGACAGGCTTGCAGTAGTGTAGGTTAATAGGTTTAACAACCTGACATCAACCTGTCAGTAGTAGAGGGTGTTGCTGTGATGAGAATTTTTTCGGTTACAGTGTAGAGCTGCAGATTTCACCAGCTTCCCATCTTTGCTGCAGCATATAGCAGCAAGTGTTGGAATTGAGATGATGGGTTTGTCACTTTTAGGATCTACTTTCATCTCCAGATTACATTCCCACTGCTCCCATAATTTTTATATGTATATGTGGGTGCGAGGCATGCAGCTGCCGTATATGGTGGTGATTATTATGATGGTGATGGTGATGGTGATGGTGATGGTGAGAGTGGTGGTTGTCAATGGCAGAGTCTGCTGCGGCAATGGCTGCTACGGTGATGGCTGCTACGGCAATGGCTGCTACGGCAATGGCTACTGCTACGGCAATGGTTGCCGCAGCGGCCATCTCTTGACAATCTGACAACCTGACAGGCTGACATGAAGGTCATTAGGCTGTCACTCAAATACACCTGTAAGGCTTTCAATGGGCTGCAAGGTCAACAACTATGATAGCCGAAAATACCTAACAGCCTAGGAGTGAGGAAAACATGTCAAACTAGGTTGTCAAAAATGATAGCCCCATGTGAGGTTGATGTCAGGAACTCTGAGGATGTGGTTCATACTCTCGGGTTCGTCCAGCCCTTATATTAAGTGAAGTTTGCTGGCGAGTGTTGGCGTAGTTTGTACGCTGTATTTTACGTATTTCACATTCCCCATGTCTATTTCACTCAAGCTTTTGGCGCTACGTTTATCGATGGCTACGTTGCACTCCCACGATTGCCAATTGTTCGCCTACGATGGTCGACTAAAGCGAGATGACTCAAGTAATGGAGATCAACTAGTGCACAAGAATGTCGGGTTGATAACTGGGTGCTCACTTTCGTGATGTTGATAAAATCTGGAATCATCACACTCGGTTCCTAGCGTTTGATATTAGCAATGAAGTTGGTCTTAAGCTTGCTTAAGACTATGTTGACCAGAAAATATATGGCGGTCCGAACGTGTTACGATATGGGGAAAACCGTGTATAGACTATGGTATTGAGAGAAGAGGAGAAAGACTCGAGATAGTTGTATACCTTGTACCTTACCGGATGCCCTACCATCAGCTCTGAGCTTCTGGTGAACTTAATTAGAGCTATATATGCAACAGAACGGTTAGCTAAGAATGCAAGTGATAATAAGTAAATAACATGTGATAAGAATAAGCAGCTGCCAAGCCTCCGAGTAATAATTTGCAAGTAATAATATGACTAAAAATAGCTCGAAAAGTTGCTCAATTGTCAAAAGTACTAGAGAGTTCCGGCGAAAAAAGTTCTGTTAATCAAAGGTGTAGCTCACAGTTGTAACAGAACTTTACAATAATCTATCCGGCAACTAAAGTTCACTGGCGTCCAGTAGCAAAGCACCGGTCTCCCACTAAAAGTCGCTATATATATCATGACTACGGCCCACCATGGTAAATTTCCTACCTGATTGGTTTTGTTTACTTGTTAACAATATGAACTAAAAAGTTCTGCCGCCAACTTGAGCTTTAAAGTTCCTGTTACTTCAGTAGCCCCTCCAGCCACCCCCCTGCTAGCATCGTGTTACAATCCAAAAGCTAAGTTACCGGAACCCTCTACCAGACTTCAGTTTCCCGAACTTCATTTAGTCTTCGCTGTACGTGCTCTTTCCTTTGCAATGGAAGACTGATCTTTGTCTGATATTACTATATCAGATATGTTGCGAATACGGAGGAGAACCGTGTGCGTGTATTCTACAAGGCGTGGTGGCGGCTTTGCCAGCGATAGGATGTGAACTTCGCTGAGCTCTGGAGTTAATATGAAGATTTGGTTAGCACACTTCAGTGGTCTGGGCATCTAAGTGCATTCGACTCCAAGCTTCCAAGCGCACTCAGTTCATGCTCCCAGGTACACTCGGCTTCCAACTCCCAAGCGCACTCGACTTCATGCTCCAAGCTGCACTCTCCGTGCCCTCAGAGGTATGTATCTCTACCGCAACAGCACAAATTAACCGCTCGAGAACAGTATTCTTGGAGTTTGCATGGGTGGATGGTAGAGTTGATGGAATTCCCCCTGGTATAACTATCCACTACCCTCAACTCCATCAATTGCGGTCTAATTAAGATACTTGTTTTTGACAACAAATGATCTAATCTATACGCTTTAAAATGGTCGTGTTTTCAGATCTTGAATCCACCGAGTATTGACATGTACGCGTAGCGGTGGGGGTGGAAACTCGTCGATTGTCTCGTGTATGTATAAAGTCCTAAAGATCAAAGAGAAAGAGAAAGGAGAAACGTAGATATGATAAGCAATCACGTGGTCTCGGGCAAAAGTCCACTATGTCAACACCGAGCCGTTCTCGAGTGGTGGGCAATTTTGTGTTTTTGGAGCGGACTGGATTCGGGAACATGCAGTCGGGTACAGTTGGCATTGGCTGCACTTCATTGCACGCTCCCAAGTACGCTCCCAAGTACGTTCAATCGCACGCTGCCAAGTTCACTTGACTGTACACTCTGAGGTACACTTCCGATTGTACTCGATTGCACACTCCCAGCCTGCTTGGCTGTACGCTCCCAAGTATGCTCGCAAGACGCTCTCAAGTAGCTCTCAAGTACACTTCTGATTGCACTCGATTGCACACTCCCAGTCTGCTTGACTGTACGCTCCCAAGTACGCTCCCAAGTATGCTCCCGGTTGCACTCGTTTACACACTCCCAGCCCACTTGACTGTACTCTCCCAAGTACGCTCCCAAGAAGTGCTCTAAAGTGCAGGTTATCTACCACGCTTGAATGCAGAGACTCGCTTAGTAGCAGGCGCCGTGTGGCGGGCGGGGTATGATGGCTGAAATTATGACGTTGGTTGATGTTATAGTCTGAACCTTATCTTTAGCACGCCCATCGTAACAAGATCTCACGATGTCTCACGGCCATGGTGTTGACAATTGCGGCCTTAGATTCTGCAGGAAAAGTAGACAATTGAATCTTAGAGAGAGCAGATCTCCGACTCAGATTTTCCAGCGGAATCTGCAGCCCGCTTCCCATCGATTTGGGCGTATGTGTGTGCATTCGGTCCAGGGCTGATGGTGATGGTGATGGTGATACCGGAAGCACTTAGACAAGTAGGTTGGCTACTTCAACGTCAACGCCAAAAAAAGCTTCCACAAAACTCAGAGTTTTCCATCGACCCAAATCTTCCCGTGGAAAACTCTACTCCTCCCAAGGGCCAAAGCGCGGCTCTCTCAAGCGCCAGCGGGCTCTCAAGCGTGCTTTCAGTGATAATATCCATAGTGTGTACAGTACCGGTATACCAGCGAAGCCTGCCGGCAGTAAAGACAGGCATAGGTCCATCTCCACGACCAGCCAGCCGCCAGCCGTATATAGTTCCATAGGCTCACGCGCAAATGTCTATGAATCGACTATAGATGACTATAGACTACGCGTCGCGCAGGGGAGGCTTGTTATGAGCTGCGCGTGTGCGCGTAGCGCAGCCTATAGTCGATTTGCACTTTTGCCAATGTTCCCAAAGAACTACATCCCTAGTCAGCACTTAGAACTAGCCAAGTGTGAGTTGTGTGCATAAAAGGCATTGCTCATGATTCGTTGGTGTTTTAATGCTAGAAAAGTGCCGTTGATCTAAGACCAGTGTCGATGATGTAAGGTTACCGTCTAAGGGTTCCTACGACTGCATCTTTGTATTTACTTTTTCGGTTACTTTTAATTGACTATCTTTACATCCTCTCGTAACTGTACCGTGCCGAACTCAACATTATATGAAATAAATCGGAACTATTCTAAACTTTAAAAATTACGCACATACCTATCTACTATATAACTAATCTCTCCCTATCTATACATCTCCGATGGCGACCTTTTACTCGCCATGAAGTTGTGAAGTTCCGTGGGGGCCATTGTGGTTAAGAGAGTGGAGTACTTCCCGTCTTTTATTTAGCTTGTTAGGACGGTAGTCATCTATTAGACAGAGGGTATTTTCTATTGCAGCCAATAGGAAAAAAATTCAACCCACCCTACTACAAAATAGTTCAATCTTTGTGAAAAAACACCTGATATCGATGAAAGCTTTGATCTAGACACGCTCCCACATTACTGCAAGACACAGGATGTGAAAAGAGGCGAATGGATTATATATATTGTCTTGCGTCCAACCGTAAAGCCTCATTCGTAATCATCCATAAAAAGCGAAATTGCAGGGTCTGAGACAAAAGCAACAAATAACTTCCACTGCTATAATGCTCCGCTTACAGCTTGTGTACACAAAGAGTTGATATCAATCGGCTATTTGCTTTGTAACCATCGGCTAGCTAGCGCGGGGTAGAACAAATAATTCCAGCCAATGCTTACAGGTCTTAAGAATACCCACCGATTCGTGACCTAAGGTCTGATAATCTCAAATCGAAGTCGGACCTTTGAACCAAACAAACAGATCAACCTGCCCGAACCCCTACGACAGAACATACGCATGACCTATAGAGATATTATTTGCGATAGCGCTCAATAAATTAGACGTCCTCCCCCAAGAGATATAATAAGTCATTGAAGCAGCTGCTGTCGGTGGCTTGGATTGCAGTGTGCGAATTTGTGTGTACTCTGGCAACTCAATCTCGCGGGTTAAGCATTGGCGGATTCTCCGTTGGATAGAACATCCCGTCTAACTGATACGAGCGTTAAACGCTCTTATGGGAAATCAAAACATCAAATAGCACCCGTTTGGGAATCGCATTTCGGAGATTTTCCGAGGACGGTTAGAATCGATTGGACAAATAAAGTTGGCATAAGATTGGGACAGCGCCGGCTACCGACGAGCAATTTTCCATAGAGCATCTTTTATTTCAGTGGTTGGACAAGCTGTTGCATGTGTACTTAGATGGTGAGTCTCAGCATCGTCTAATGTCTTGTATGAGAATGAAGACTTGTATGAAGATGGTGGCTGTATGAGGATATGCATCAGGACCAGGGTGATGCGTCTCATGTCAGATAGAGCATACGCGTACGCATATGGGAGATGGTACATATACAGGCCTTTGGCCCTCGAGATAGATTAACCAAGTCAATCAACAAGTCAAAGAAGCATCCAAAGTAACACAAGCTGTTACTTTTGATGCTTCTTTGACTTGATTGATTTATCTCTCGAGGCCAGAAGGCCCGTATATATACAGACTTGTCTCCCATATTCTCAGCCATATTCGTCTCCATATCTATCTCCGTTTGCTCATCCGTTTGCACTGATATGAGCCGCTCTGTACTGATACGAGCCGCTCTCCTGAGGCATATCTTCATACACCAACTGCATATCAAACGGACCTGAGCTGTGAGGCTCACGATGCAGGTACACATGCAACACAAGCTTGTGGGTTGGATGAGCGTGATGGTTGATGACTAGTGATGCCTCAGCATACTGTTCACATAGTCATGGTGTGACTTCTTAGAATTAATTCGAGCGGTCGTTTTCATGCTCGCTCTGAGTGAAGTCCGGAAAGCCCAGCTTACTCGCTGCTAGTATTAGTATGTATATTTAATTAGTACCATAATATTGTTGTGGCGGTTGGCCACTAGGGCTAGCACACAGTAGTCCTCCAGCACTTTTAGCCGAATTCAACCTGTACCTTTACAATTGACACAGTTTTCACTCTAAATTCGCTGCACATCGCGACGTATCTGCACACTTACGTGAGATTACGTCCTACAAAAATGCAAGTGATGCAACTTACCAGAAAGGTAGGCCAACATTAAACCATTATCACGCTTGATCCCCCCATGTTATCATAGGTTGCATTTTTTGGCACCAAATACTGACAGCTCTAGAACGAGTACCTAGAATGAAGGCCGCGAAAATTATTGCCAAAGAACCGCCACAGTGTTGTTCGTACTCGGTCTGGGTATAAAAAGATCTGAAACGAAATTTGAACAGCCCGAAACAAGTCCAACGTGCAACTTCAAGAGGAATGAGTGCGAATGGCTGAAATAGCGGAATAAGGAGGCAGGTTTGACTAGACAATAAGTCGTATTTCCATCTTTTTGTCTCTTGTTCAGTTGCAGGTGCGCGTGAGTTTTCCGATTTTTGTATTCATACCATATCCGAGCACGCGAGAATCTAAGAAAAGTAAGCTAATATTCTCCACTAGAATGTCGGAATCTAGAAAAAAAACAAAGATCCTGGCTCAATGCGAAAAGGTCACTACACTTTTTCGGACCTCATCTCCAGCTTTTTCATATCCAATCCAATGATATCAAGGTGTACAATTCGAATCTCGTGGTGATAGTTCGTTGTTTGCTAGCCGCTTGGTGACGTCACCATGCCAGCGGGGTGCGGGTAGATTAAGCTGCTCACTGGATCCAATATTGTACTTCTACTATAGCAAGCACGGATAAGGTGTGTGGCTAATTGGCATGCGTAGGGCTGGCAACGTCATGATCAACGTCAGCCGTGAGTGAACTTACATATAGGTAGGACGCAGCTCGAAACGGAGACCGATAAACTTCCAACAATCGCCCGCTATCACAAAATCGGGCAGTCGACGACCCTTACGCTGATGATAGGTGACGGTCAGGTTGATGACTCTAGCACCCCGACACAGCTCAGCCATCCACCGAAGCAGATTGCGATATCGAGTACACGGTAATTGAGCTACGTACTTAAGTACTTAAGTATATAGCTCTCCCCAGCGTCAACGTCACCGTCGCCATAGTCACCACCAGCATAAACAATAGCGAAAACACGCGATAATATTGCACACCATCGCTACCCTAACTTCCTGAATTCATTGGAAAGTGGTAAGTGTGGTCGATGTGAATTGACAAAGACCTCAGTATTTGATTGCCTGATAACGTGTGGGTGCTAATTTTCAGCTTCCAATACCTAGATACCTGTCCGAGAGGGATACCGGCTTTCAGGCAATTGTCAACGGCACGATTCTACGAGATACCAATGCTCATGGCCACTAAACCACGGTGTAGTCTCTGACCCTTGCACCTCCGCCTCGCTATCACTAGTCTGTACATAAGCGGTATAGCGCCTACCTCCATGCCCACATGCTTTATACTGAACTGGCTTGTTACGAGAAAAGTAGTCATTATTCATAATTCATGTGGAGTCTTATACAGTCTAAACCCATTCTATTCTAGGCTTCTAAAATCTCGTCTACACATTTTAGGCCACATGGTCGATTGTTGCCTTCTGGTATCCGCCCATCAACAAACAGACCCTAATCTAACCGGTCTTACTCCCTCTCTTCCGAGTCGTACCCATACATACAAACAAACTGTGGCCCAGTGTTGGGCGGAACCTCTCCAAAAACCACTCCGGAATCATCACCCGAGGGGGAGTTCATATCCGGCTGTGTATCGGAGGATTGTTCAAAGTCGTCGATAGTTTCCAGTATCGGTAGCATGGCCATGTATTGTTGCATTAGAAAGCCGGGGGCAGCGTTGGTTCCGAAGCCGGGAGAAAAGTCCAGAAATTCTTGGTACTTGGTCAATTAGCAAGCGTATTGTTGCTGATATTGAGTGGGTAAGGCCTTACTTGGAATGGTATCTCAGCTCCATTACCGCCACACCCTATGGCATCGCCGCCGATAACCCCAACTACACCGTACTCACTTTCCCCGACTCCGCTTCTATCGTCACCTCGGGCCGAGTTCATACCATGGACTAATGTCAAGTCCAACGATACATGGGTACTATTTGCGTCGCCGGTGCGATTCCTATTGCTTGGCGATAGAGGCCATTGGCAGTCGAGATTGAGTCGGACACAACGGCTACACCTGGGGTGTTCTTCGACGCATTTGACGTGTCTTTGGCGGCACGCTAAGCTTGGGATTAGCATTTCTTCAATTAGTATCAGGATGAGTTACGGACTCAGGCACCCAGTCTTTGAGCGCTTGAACCCAGATTTGTGTTTGCGGCGGATGGTCTCGGACCGTGTTGGGGTGGCTGGCATGATTTCGGTTCGTGTTGTTGAGTTTGCGATCAGGATCGATGTTTCCTTTATAGTCCTTTAGGTAAGTACATCATTCAGGAATACACATGAATGAAGTCTTACGGGATGACAGGTGTTAGCGTTCGGTGGGATGAAATAGAGTTCCCCATCGCATACCGACAGCCACAGAATCTGGAGCTCCCGAGCTCCTTTTTCCTTGGTCTACCGCTTAACTGACCGTCTAACCTGCGCACTGCGAGTTGGCATGCATTGCGTAGGATTCTAATTCATTCGTTTAAGTATCAGTTTAGTTGGTGGAAGGTGACTAGGCATCGTTGCATGATCATGTCGACGCGCAGGGTTACACACTAGAACAACGCAACCTTCCAGAATGCGGACACGTGCCACGAGACCTCCTAAAACACTCACAATTGCAGCTTCCCTACAAAAATCAACGGATTAAGGAGTGGTCACCACGGTTACCCCAAAAATTGGTGGTAATGAGCGGCATGTTCTCGAAGTTAGAGCGAAACCTTCGAATATTTTGAAGTCATACTGCGCACCTCTGACCGCGTGCATCTCCCCTTACCGCTCTGACTTGGGTCCCAAGGGCTTAAAGTAAAGATAGATTTTTGAGGATAATTCCACAACTATGCCATTCGCCACTCACAACCGATGATCTTCTTTGTGGCACCCCGAGGTGTGTAGAAGAGATACTTGCGTAGTATGTGCTCGGTTCTAGGGCCTAAAGCAACTGCACAAGCACCCGCCTTGTATTTCATCATAGTTTTGACAGCGGAGAGATACTTCAAAAGTGCATACATATACTGTTATCCCTCCAACCCTACTCTAATACGGAGTTGATAAAGTTGCCCTCTCTAGATCTCCAGGGGCTAGACTACGGGTATACATGTATATAAGCGGTGTGTCCCTGCGCCCAAGATAAGAGCTACATACCGGTATACCAGACATCTCAAAATAATCCTTCTAATACGTTTGCCGCGTAAAACAGCCACATCATTTGCCATTGTAACGCCATCCCCGTATTTTCCTTGGTACAGTGATCGACTGATGGTAAACACCATCCATCAACAAATCCCATACGTACTTCGCTCATGCCTACCGCTATCAGTCTGAACGCTACGAAGCCTGACTTCAAAAAGTCTCATTTCTAATAGTATATACAAACCTAAAGTTGGACAGTTCGTTCTCACGACTTTCCTGTACACATGTGATTAGCAGACGGTTGGTTACAAGGAAGTAGGAGTTATTTTGTCATGGCGTGGCGTGCTAAAATCATAGACTGATAAGACTTCTTTCTCCTCAAATATGCTGTATCGAAGCAATGCAGTGCCCGGATCTGCATAATTTTTTTCATAGCATAACTGTGGGAATGTCTAGATAATTTTAGATGACTAACGAAGCTATACATCTGGCCTCGCGCCTCTACCTCGTCATCTCTAGTCTATGTAACACCGTAAGAAAATGATCGAGTGTCTTCATAACAGCCGAGATTCCGTTAGTTAGAGATTGTTCAATGCTCTTTCATTTTGAACTGACTTATTGTGAAAAAAACGTCATTGTTCATGATTCGTGGATAAGGGCTAAAGTGACTAAGCAGAATCTTCAAAAAATCGCGCACATATCTATCGTATAAACAGACCGTATCCATACAACTCCGATGGCGGCCTCTTACTCGCCATGAGGTATTGGAGGAGTATACAAGATGTCATGGTTGAGAGGATGGAGGACTTTTTATTGTCTACTAAGCCGGCTAAAACGAGGGTCATGGAGTGTGTTGTCCATGGCAAGCCGCCAATAGAGTAACAACGTAACCCCCTCCTACAAAAAAGGGCGAACAAGGAGAGAGGAGGGGCACAGTCGACATTCTGATTGGAACTGCTGTAGCAGCTCGCGGTGCAATAGAACACTGGACGTCAATAGAAACTTCGAGCTAGACACACTCCCACATCTCCACATGTTCGGGCCGGAGTATGAGCAGAGACGAAGATATCACCGCTTGCGGATTAACTCGCCGGTAGATTAATCGTTCTATAGATTTTATCGAGCTCCAATTGCGATAAAACCCTGCCCAATAGGACGAAGGATAACGTCAGATTGTAGTACTGTAGTATTCAGAAGTCAACTACCCCTGCGACTTCGTGTGTCTGTTTACCAACAAACGGGCTCCGCGTACACACTTGTATACTCGTCGGTTCAACAAGTTATTGGACACATACTAACCCTAACCGGTTAGTACGTGCCCAATAACTTGTTGAACCGACGAGTATGTTGTGGCGAACCTGTCGAGGCGATTGATTGATTGAATGAGTCTAAGTCTAAGATGACACGTAGCCTATACAGTAGCTGCCAGCCCTAACCCAAAGCCACGTGATGACGTACTCTAGAAAGACTCGGTCTAACACTCCTCTAGAGCGTTATCACGTCCGTAAAACCCTAAACCACAGAAAAACAGACAGAAAACAAACAGAAGACAGAAGCCAATCCATGCCATGCCCTTCCCGCTCATGCCATTGGAGGCGTCAATCATGGGCTTATTCCTAAACTCGGTAGTCGATTGTGCTGTCGGCTTCAACTGTCTTGACTTCCAGTCAACCGCTCCTCCGAAGGTGACACACAGTCCAGCTGCAGCGTCATTGATTCCCGTACGCAGCCTCTCGGTCCCAATCATGGGTTGTGCTGTCGGTGTCGGTGTCGAAATTGTAGACGCTCCTCCGTGGCGATGTTGACTTCCGCTCGACAAACGAAGTGGAAGTGTTGATCGTCATTTCTCTTTTAAACGCAAGTGCTCATAACCTGTTGTACGGTGGTAGATATGTACGTACGTATGCGAAGGTGTCTGTCGGTATCGAAATTGGAGACACTTCTCCGTGGCGATGTTGACTTCCGCTCGACAAACGAAGTGGAAGTGTTGATCGTCGTTTCCCTTTTAAATGCAAGGGCTCATAGCCAGTTGTACAGTGGCGGATGCTCGCGTAGTCGAGTATGTGTCGGTGTCAGTGTCGAAATTGGAGTCGCTTCTCCATAGCTGTAATTCGAATTGGAGACTCTTCTCCGAGGCCACTCTTCCATCTCAGCTTGCCCTTGGAAACTCATTCCCGTAGATCGTGGATCACCGTACGCGGCCTCCCGGGTGGAGGAATGGGGTTGTCGTCATTGAAGGTTTAGGGTCGAAGGTACACACTGTACAGCTCCTAATAATGCTTCCTCGTCCTCACAGTAGAGGAGTCCAGACTTCATGGATTCATGGCCACAATTGCCACCGCCGGTCTCTCGAGTTGCCCAAATCACATACCCAGCGCATTCCTCTGGCGGACCAACCGCAGCGCTCCCCAGGGGCTTCGTGTGTCTGCCGACATCTCCCAAGTATCCGCGGTCCATTACCCGCCCACTTCTCATAGACTATCCAAATACCATACTGTATGTCGATCTCTCCTTGGCTGGCCACCGGTTGACCTGATATTGACCCGAACCCATCCTACACTCCTGCCAAGCTCTCCGTACTCATCCCGAACGTGTCCTGTCGACGTGTCGTTCAGTTGCCGTAATCTCGTATACCCGTAGAACTCAACACTGCGGCCATCGCAGCCATCGCAGCCCTCTAAGCGGTTGAGTGTGAGATTTCGTCGAGGGGAGGCATCGTTTGCACTGTTGAATCGTCGTCTTGAGTCCGTAGGGTGTCTTGATCCCGGACGCGTTCGCAACGCATCCGGGACCCTGCGGCCTCGCCCGAATGAAGGTTCGCGATTCGACTGTTATCGCTTGATAGTTGTCGAAAATGGTGTCCGGATTGTGGTCGCACCCGGGCTCATAACCTGTTGTGACGAACCTGTCGAGACGATTGATTGATTGAGTCTAAGTCTAAGATGACACGTAGCCTATATAGTAGTTGCCAGCCCTAACCCAAAGCCACGTGATGACGTACTCTAGAAAGACTCGGTCTAACAGTATATGCATTCATGATAGCGAATACTAAGCTCACATACAAAGGGAGCTGGTCGACTAAGTCAAACAGTATAACACGGAACACGGGGGTCGAAGATTTAGCAGATTGAACACTCAAACTCAACCCCCACCAAACAACCCAAATCCTGCCAAAACCAAAAAAAAGCTATCTCTAATATTATGTGTAGATATTAACTGCTGTAGGGTTTTTGTTTGCACTGTTCAGTAGTGAATATGATTTATTACGGAGTTGTAGCAGGTACCTGTTTTTCTTCGCGCTTATCGAGGCTACTCCAAACAATGACATCAGAGTAGTGCATTGGAATCTATCAGCTGCACACGCGGCACTTTGTGCTTAATACTTATCCGACTCACGCGTAATTAGTCTAGCCCAAGTATTAAGCGTGTGCTAGTAAAAGTCGACGTAATTTGTATACCGCATTTAATTATTCTCATGGTTACATTCCGATATCTTTTCTACTCAAGCTTTGGCGCTACGTTTATCAATAGCTGCATTTCACCCCCACGGCTGTAATTTGTTTATCTACGATGGTTGACTAACGGGAGATGGCCCAAATAATGGAGATTAACTGGTGTTCAAGACCGCTGGGCTGGCAACTAAATGCTCACCTTCGTGGGGTCAATAGGAAGCTAAGTTTCTGCCGCGATATCTTAGCGTACTGTGAACTGTCTTTCTGAGGAGATCTGAGTTGTACATGCCATGAATACCACATTCTGGTGAAACACGTTTTCACCCCTCCAACGCCCAGTTCGCGCCTCTAGCTTGCTCGTCAGAAACCCGATCATGGTTCATTAACCTGCAGTGCTGGTTAGGATACTAATGGTCGCGCGCGGGGATACAGGATGGGTATATACCATGAAGATGTCAACTAGAGCCCATGGCTACGACTTAGGGAGGGAGGAGTAGCAAACACTTCTATTTTCTGCTCACGAGTAGTCAATTAGACTTCTTTTCCCTTCACACATCTTTCCTCTACTTCTTCCTTCTCTCATCACCAACAACCACTGGAACGCCTGCTTGCGAAGTGAACTCTATCATCAAGAGCACGAATTGAATACGATAAACCCTCTTCACTGGATCTAGATTGGCTTCTCATAAGATTCTTTAATGAGGTCTCGAGATATCTCGTCCCGTTGAGATTGACCAAAGTGCCAAGTGGCGCTGAGAGAGAAATTCAGTAGCGACACCACTACCACTCGCTCTATAAACAAATACAACTACTTGTCCGCTCACGTTTCCGGTACGATTACATATAATAATATTTCCCACCAGCAGTTGAACAGCGTACTACCCAAATCATTGCCCGGCCAAAGTAGTGAACTATAGAGTATCTGTCGGAATCTATTGGTGTCTTCGGGATTACAAAGGAACAACAATAAACAGTGCATTATACAAGTTGATTTCCAGATGACTCTATTTCTGTTTTACTCATGTTTGAAGGAAACCAGCCGCGTTACCGTACCGTCAAACAGAGGAGAGTTATACCTGTTGAAAATGAACTTGTCGTTGAAGAAGATATGATTGATGGCGAGATGGACGAGGGTGGAGGCAAGAATAACAACATCAACCATTATTTGAACCATAGCAACAGTAACCGCAACCGGAACAACTACAGCAACCACAACAATGAAAATGCTAGCCCCGACCAAAATGACACAAACTATACAGGCAAAGATCAGTATGTTTCCAAGTAGTGCCAGAGAGCGTCGTTCAATTGTCAAAGTACTAGATTTTGGTTTCCCGGGCTCAGTGCCTTTCATTTGATCCCTGCCGTACGTGCTCTTTCTTTTACCATGGTAGACTGTTCCTTTACTAATATTACTATATCAGATACCCACGCAATCATCTGCGGGCTGGATAGTCAATGCCACGACCTGTGCCTACAGCGACGTTGCCAACAGGGCCACCGTTGGGAAACATTGGCTTAGAGGCTATGGTACACGTCCTATCTCTACTTCCTATTCCTACTTTTGCCAACTTCTATTCAACATACGGGTAGGAGCTCCAATAGAATGGTAGCAGCGATGATTGGAATGATTGCCGAGTGAGGGAGAGAACTGGAACTGCTTCCTCTCTTTCCGCCAACACTGTCTGCTAAAGAGCAGAGTGATATGAATGCCAACCACCGCTTTGAGGTCCCGGAGAACTACCATAGTGTCGGTAGACACTGGTGTGGGGGGAAGGGGCATGTACCACCTGCTATCGTACTTACGAGTTGATGGCTGGGAAGATTTTCATTATTTCCTTCTGTTTTCATTAATCTCTTTCGTGGAGGACTACCTAAATAATTGGTGGATTGGATGGAGTTTTATTCATAGGTGTTTTTTGACCGAGCACCAAGGTGTCTTACATCACACATCACAGAAAGCCCGTCCGAAGAGAACCTATTGCGGTTTTAGCCCACATTTCGGCATTCGGAACTGGAACATAGCCACGCTTGAAATCTTGTATATACGAATCTTGACACTCGGTACAGCATTTGTTTTTGTTTTAATCATTCTGCATTCACTCTACCTAGAGTATGGCAGTGTCCAGTTTTTTCCCTCCCCCTCCGGATGGCCGGCTAGATGGGGGAGCTCCCCTCCTTCTACCCTTCTTCTCCACTAACAAATGAAAAAGCAAATGCAAATGAACCATAGCGTACTGAAGTACGACAAAAAGAGACGAAAATGAACGACCGCTAGCACTTTCCGCTCCGCTCTGCTCAGCGTTGTGAGAATTTCCCGACCCCCGTGGCCGCCAGGAAGTCCATCACCTCTTGATCACATCTTTCTAGGGAGAACAGCTCCGATATTTGCACATGTCTGCATCTTCCCGCTTTCCAGCCAGTCTCCCGCCCGACCGCCTTCCAAAGTTCCCGCTGCTCGCTCTTCGATTTCTTGCAGTGGCGGAAGAGGGGCTCCCGCGTCTGGGCAGCCTTCCCGCACCACCAACACTGATCATCATCACGCTGCCCGAATCGCTTGAGATACGTCGCTGTGGGTGCATGCCCGCACTTCAACTGGTAGTATCGAGAGGCAAGAGACTTCTTGCTTCTCATTGGGATTGATCTTCGGCTCCCAGCCTTTCCGTTTCGGTACCCGTAGTACCTGCTCGATCTTTTCTCTTCCCACTCGGTTTTAGCCGCGGCCACTCGGTACAGCATTGCAGAGTGACGGCTTCCATGGTGTTACGAATGTAAAGCGGACGAAGTCTATTCTACTATCTAAGGGAGAAGCTCTGTCTTTATATACATGAAGGCCTGGAAGTCTATGGAAGTCTATGGAAGTCTATGGAAGCTCACGATTGCAAATGCCAGAGGCGGTGGCGAGTGAAAACTCGTGGATGAGCTCTAATATTAACAATTTTCTTTAATCCCTCTATTGTTAAATGCTCTTTCTTATTAACTAGTCTATGACTGTGAGTCCGTAGCCTGTGAGTCAATTCGATGATCTCAGTGTATCGGCGACTTCCTTTCAGGTCATATAGTAATACATGGAGGTCTACCATCTATGGAATGATGGCTCATGAAGCTGTACATACTATCTTTCTTTCCAAGGTCCACAGCCCTGCGTGTACGATGTGACGTCATCCATCCGCTATGTTAGATGAGGTTTTACCGTTGTCTGGGGTTTGGTGTTTGACGAGTCGGGCGTGGGTTCAGTCTTGGAGTGTGGTACGAACACATTCCAAAGTATCTCCTGGTCAACCTGAAACAGTTATGACTTCACTTCAGGACATCTCTGTGTTTATCTCCGTCAACACTTACGAAACATCTTAATTCATACGCTCTCCATCCGAAATAAAAAGCACGCCCCAACATCTACTACAAAAAACGAACGTAACGGGGAAGGGGGATATGATATGATACTAAGCAAAAAAGCGATCGAGAGTAAGATTGAAGACAAGCATCACCAAATACAAAAAACACCCCCAAAAACGACTAAAGACTAATTAAAACCCCATAGCATAACGAAAAAAAAAGGATATCAAAAAACCACACATACACTACTTAACACTAACCTAATTATACAGCAACCACCCCGCTCCCTCGTCCGCCTGCCCAAAACGCACGTACGTCTCCGAACATACCCTTACCAACCGCAGCCTCATCCTCAGCATCGTCAGCAGCAGCATCAATAACGTCCTTCCCCCTCGCCACAAATGCGTCCACGGCCTTCTGCAGTCCCGCCGCATTATCGATATCGCCCGCTGGATCAAGGAAGTCGTCGACGCCGCTGCCGATGAATGCTCGCACCTCGCGCCGCAACGACATGGCAGATTCCCAGCGCGAGTAGTGGGAGAGGATCGAGGTGGTTGAGAGGAGCTTGTCGAGTCTTGGGAGGAGCTGGGATGTGAGCGGGGTCATATATGGGAGCAATTGTACCTCTGTGGATGGTCCAGAGGCGTCAGAAAAGCGGCAGGTTGTTGTGGGGGAACCGCTGCGGGGTGTTGGAGTGCTTCCGCGAAGCTGGGAGAGACGGTGGTTGGTTGGTGGTGCGGGGGAAGATGGCCGAGAGTAATACGATGTGTACGAGTAGGTGCTAAGCATGCTTTGTCGCTTGGAGGCAAGCGCGTACCGGTCCAGGGCTGCGGATGCTGCTGCAGCGGCGATAGTGGAGACGACTGAGATCGTTGAGGCGCGTTTGTCGTTGAGAATGCGCTCTGAGAGAGCGAAGGAAGGTGCCGGGGAAGGAGAGCGTGGTGGAGGAGTGATTAGGGATCCGCGTTTGGGAGTGTCACCAGCATCAGAGATGGATGCGGCGGGTGTTGGAGGTGCAAGTGCAGCGTCGTAATTGATGAAGGTCGCGGCAGCCTCAGCGGGGATGTAGAGAGATGTGTGCGGTTGGTTGGAGTCGATCGATGCACGGAGGAGCTGTTTATCAAGCTCTGAAGCATCCTCGATGACTTCTTGTACAGGTTCCTCATCCTGCTTGTCATCCGTGGGCGGCAGTGAAGATAAAGGGGTGGGAGGCGCTTGTACGGCTTCGTAGTTCATAAAGGAGGCTGCAGCGTCAGCAGAGATGTAGAGTAAGTTATGTTCGTCCACCACTGGCGCTTCCTTCTCATCTTCCTTTCCCTCCACATCCTCCTCCTCCATCTCTTCCTCTTGCACCTGCGGTGGTAATGATTCAGCCTTTGCGGCAGGAACCGCAACCTCCTCCTTCTCCTCCGGGTCCACCACAACCACCGCAGGAGTAACTGGCCGACTCTTTTCTCCCTCGTAGGTACTTCCAGCCCTACTAACACTCTCCATGACAACCCTAGCCCAATCATCTTCATCGTTATTCATCTCTTCCTCCATAAGCCTTGGCGACGCAGGCGACGATATCGCAGGCGACGGCAGCCCCAAGAACCCACCCCCACCCCCTCCACTGCTCTCCCTCCTATCGCCTCCAAGCGTCAGCATCGCCGGCGGGGGCATCCTTGTCGTCGTCCGCTCCTCGCGCACCGATAACGATCGCCCCGAGATTTGTGATCGCGTCCGCTCTAACTCGCGCTCCTCGACCTTTCGTCGTGCCCTCGCGTAGTCCATCTCCTCGGATACTCGCGGCGGCGGCGCAATCTCCGCTACTACTGCTGGTGGCGGTGCATTGGCTACGATGATGGGCTCCTCCTTTTCGTTTATCGTCGCGGTCGCGGTCGTAGGTCGGTCATGTTCCTTTTCCTTCTCCTCTTTTGATCTGCCGCAGCAAAGAAACATTGTGGTTGTTGTGGTGGTGCAATTGTCGACGCGTTTCAGGGAAGTATGGGGGCAATTGAAAGCAAGGGAGGCAAGGGGAATTGAAACAAAGAACGACAGAAATACAGACAGACAGGCAGGATTAAAGAGTGACAAACAAAACGCTCGGGGGAAGGGGAATAAAACGAGAAACCGTTCGTGGAACCACGGTTACCCCTTTAATGAAAGGAGAGCTGGGGATGGGGAAGGGTGCGGGTTGGTGTTGGATGTTGGGGTCCGTTGGTTGGTTGGCTGGCTTCGGAGCTTGCTTAGTCTATAGCTGTACCTGCAGGGCAATGACGATCGCGGCTCAATTGCAGTTACAGAAGATATGCATATGCATGTTAAATTCCTGGGGCAATGAGATGAAGGTATGGGAATGTCTTTGATATACGAGCAGTCAATTAAGTACATGAGTGGGGGGACGGGGTACATGCGTATTATTTTTCGGCAAGCCGACGTACGCGCGGTCTTGGTGCTAGCTAAAAGGCATCGTAGATAAAATGCCACCGGGCCGGCGCTAGTTACACCTTGCAAACGCGCGCCTGAATATCATGTGTGCATAACAGCTTCCGCGCCTGCATATTTCGCTGCTGTTGGTGCGGCTGAAATTCAAAGCGTACTCTGTTGCCTGTCTTTGCACTATCGTTTATACTAAACCGTGAGGTATCCCCCCGGAAATTGCCCGATTGTTTAAAGCCTCATTGCTTTTGACGTTTGCTTAATTCTCTGCTGCTTATATACCGCATGAACACCCAAGGATACATATCGATATGCTGTGCTGGAACGGTGGTGCGTGCATTGTCTACCTGTACGGACCAGGTACGTGAAACTGTCAAACCCGGTACACAAATTGGGTCTGGGGAATAATGCCGATTGGTGCACTATATGCAGGGATAATTTAGACTTGCTGTTGATGTTGTCCCAACTCCCTGGCTTTTGGGATATAACGACCGTCGGACACCTAGCGAATGAGATGGCGAATCGGCGAATCGGCGAATCCCTTACAAGGCCCAGGCTAGGCGGGGGGGGTTGTAAGACTGTACTTACTATACATGCATGTAGCCGCCCGATAATAGCGGAGTGCAGTACCGTAACGATGCAGTACAAGCTCACATGTGGTTTGCATTTTGAGGTTGCGAAAAGTTGAAACTTAAGAAATTGAGTTACTGAGTTATTATAAACGGTAGTAGTTCTATAGTGTGTCTGCACAAGCAAGATGCCCCTGCAGAGTACAGATGTACGCGTATATTCTGACATGAAGACAGACCCGGGGATTCAGTTCCATATCTAGCTTTATCTCCATTTCAACCTCGCCCCCTCAGCCCAACTACCTCTACCTCTTCCTTCATCTTCTCCAAGTCTCTGACCCAACACCCCACGAATAGATGTGATTTTATAGATTCTGACTCAAACAATTTCGCTCCCCCGAAACCAAACCCCTCAATATAGAGAAGACTTTCTAGACGGGTACTCGGGAAGGACATTCATCCTCCTACATGCTAGAAGAGTGACCCAAGAAGTTCTTGTTATTATCAATTGGTAGTACCTCCCGATCATCCGATGCTGTTCAGCGCCAGGGTGAATCTCGTGCCAGATTTCATGACACCCCAACACCGACATCTTGGAGTATCAGTTAGAGCTACCGTCCAGTCAGGGCCCACCGAGCTGCTATCACCTGAACTAGAGGAAAGGCGTAGAGAATGTTGTCACTAGCTTCATAAACCATCATTGCAGATCGGTACGCGCATGGAAGCCGTTACACACAGCGGGTGCAGACAAATAAATACTCTGAATTAACCCGGTTCAGCTAGTTGTCTCCGTTTGTAGCGAAATAACAAGGTAATGATGAAACCTTTAGTTCCAACAGCGTTCAATCCAACCTAAAGCACAGAAGCACAAGTGCCGGTCCTCTCCACAAACACATTAACTACTGCTTGAACTATGAACTTTGTTAATGGTGTAGCTCCCTGCTAGTCAAGATCGGAAATCTCGGGTGGTCAGTTAGTTGGTTATCCTTGATAGTCCGTGTCTCAACCAGTCCCATCAGCCGTTCCAAGGCGAGTCTAGATCGGCTGTGCTTTCAGCCTAGCTTTTTCGACCAATACTCCTGTTCGGTAGCGATACGACTCAGTCCGCCAGTCTGTCTCCACTGCCATTCATTGTCAATTCAACATCATTATCCGCCATGAAAAGAAAAGGCTCCTGAGATCTAACAATGAAGATACATAAATAAGCTGCTTACCCTAGAATCACTCCTGTCTGCTCAATCCATCGCCCGCTTGCTCCGCATGTCCAGGGCAGTGGCTGTTAGAACTTCTTACTTCTAATCCCTGCTCCTATCTCTAATCCCTGCCCCTCCCTCTCCTCTCTCGCCGCTGTTCATTCCCGGAGCCGAAGTGTCACAAGCGCTTCGCTTCCTGGATGTCTGAAGTAGCCTGGAGAGAAACTATTGCAGGCAGCTGGAGGAATGAGTGCAGAGGAGGGAGGACCATTGACGCTCGGAGAGGAGCCTTGTAATAGCCCTAGTTGAAATCTGTACCCCATGATCACTCGCGTCAACTTAGTCGACGAGAGGTTCTGATTCGATGAGGTCCTCCAACACAAACACGAAACCACGTGCCTAGCCATTCCCCTCCACAATTGGCAACACAACAGGGCAATAAAAGTGTCAACAGAATTACTCTCACACCGATATAGACTCTAGGCCCTGATGCGTCGTTCTTGGAATCTACCCGAATAGTATACGTACCTATAGATGAAGTTCGTACGTTATGTGTCATAAACCTTGCCGGTACGCGATTCAGAAGTTGTCATTTGAGGGTGGTACGGTACTCAAATAGTACGGCCATCTCGTTTTCGAGCAGATGTCTAATGCTAAATGGTGTGCATTTCCACCGTCCTTAGAGCTAATAAGCTTATTCAAGTCCCCCTGTCTTCTTCGCTTTCTTCGCATATTCCACTCAACTTTGCGCTCTGTCATGTTTTCACTATGTACCATTAGAGTAGACATCAGTACGCAGAGAAAATCTGTCATTTTGGCGTTGTATGCAGGCGAAATCGGTCATTTTCACTAGGCCGTACGAACCCCATCTATGATTATAATACACCATCTACTTAGACGCAAACAGAGTACGCTTATTTGCAATTGGGAGAGGGGGAGTATGTACTTGGGGGTCACCAAGTGCATAATGTGCCCCGCCCTGTTCCCATTCTCGGGCGAGTAGCGAAGATGGTTTTATGACGAACTGTGACCATGATCACCAACACCCGTACATCAATTCGCTCTGCAACCTAGGTCAGTGCGTGTGACTGTAGGGTTTTCCATTCATCCGAAGCCTGGAGACGCAAACTTTTCAACTAGGTAGTTCAATAAACAATGGCCGATTTCTGATGGAGGTAACCGGGGTGGCGTCTAGGACATTAAGGGAGGGAATGTATTTCACCTGACTGTAGTCTTCTTGGCTTGTATTATCTGAGACTTCTACAGGAAACCATTCACGGCAGAAACGATAGCGGTACAATGCTCCTCACCATATTCGTTGCCCTGCTGATAACGCTTAGTTTGGCCACCTAACGCCTGTACTTTCTCTCTGTTCTCTGTCTCCTTAGTTGGCGATGAGGCCGGATCTGCTATTACATATACAAGATCTGAGACTTGTTATAGACCTGATACAAGCTCGCTATAACCAGGACTAATGGTATGGCAACAAGTCTCCTGTATATATCTTGAGTCTTTCTCTCCTTCTCTCTTTTCTATGTATCTTAAGTCTATACATGCACCAGTTTTCCCTTCATTTTCACAACATCTGTATCCATGGATCGTAACGGTTCCCGGCCCATACGGGCCGCCCGCGCAACCACCTCACCATACGTCCAAAAATGGTCATCAGAGGCCATCCTTTTTATCAAGTCTTCTTTAGTAGCAAATAAAACTTTCTGTCAAAGTGAATTGTAAATTATATGTGATGTGACTTTGTAAGTCTTACTGCCCCACCAAAATTCGCTCTCTGAACTGGCAACCCACCCCATGTCTATGCACCACTACCCACCTTTCTCATTTACAGGTGATTGAATTCCACAAAATGATGCCTTTCATTATTGAGACACCACAGTTACTTGCATTTTGAACATGCTTAGCAAAGTTTGGGTGGAGATTTGGTATTTCTGGCTGGGCTTTCCTGCTGGCAAAGCCACCATCCCAGCTACTTTCCCTTCTCAAGGTGTACTGAAAATTGCCCATGACTCCAGCTCTGGCTGAGGGGTAAAGATATGCCCTCTTTGATGTTTGACAAAGTGGGTTTTAGCCTTGTTCACTATGAGAGCTGTGCGATGGGTATTGGTATCCCCCCTCTGAGCCTCAACTCTTGGGCACATTGCAGATGGAATTCCTTGTGTGCAATGATATTGGGACTTCAGAGCATGTCCTTAGCACTAAGCTTGAAGGATATTTTGGGGTGTTATGGGCAGAGTTGTCCATCTGGGCTGTGCAGTGACATTTTCGAGTTTTTGGGGAGCTGATCTTGAGACAACCCTCCCAACAAAAACTGCCCTTTTTATCGGCACCCCATTCCTGTTCAGTCCTTAATTTTTGCCAAAATGCTCTCAAGACATAAGAAAGTAAGTTTATAATGCTCCCAGGCCACCCCCACAGAGTTGTGGTTGCATCACTAAATATTTGCAGGTGGGGAGTCGGTTGCCATGCCCAAACGGGCCGGGAATGCCAAAGTTACGATCCAGGGGATAGCCTCAAGCAGTCAAATGCAATATGATAACAAACAAACAAAGGCTGACAATCTATATATGGAAACATGTTGAAACTGGGGCGATTTGTGACGACTGTTAGAGATTGTTTTGAGTTCATAAGCCACGTCCACTACCGCCCGTAGAAGAGCTTCAATAAGCATCTTACGGCAGCAGATGGGCTCAGGACTGCGGGCAGCAAGGTTTTCAACAGTCCATCCCGGGTGGGTGACTCTACGCTCTATCCCGGACAAAATATTGCCTAGCGGGGGATTCATGTACCAGCGAACGAAAAGGCCCAGATATAAGCCGAGTGATGAGCCTATGAAGCGAGTGACGGCTTGGTGATTTGGCGACAACCTGTCGCGCAACAGGTCTCGCAGTTCAGTGGTGATATAGGGCTACTAGCGTTTTCAATACACTATCTTGACCAATAGAGTTTTAGGAGGGAAAACTCACAGCAGCAACCTAGCTATAGGCCTCGTTAGGTGCCCGGTCCGGGCCCTGGGAGTGTTCCTTCATGCCCTACTATAAACGACATTGCTGGACACGTGAAAACAGTCGGGCGGAGGGATAATTGAGAATCCTGGCGGGTAGTTTGGGCCAACCTGCCTCCTGGCTCTAGGCGTCCCGCATCCCTAGGCACTTAGCTAGAAACAAGTGGCGCTAGCGTGTTTCTATGGCTCAGATATTATCGGACCACTTGACATCAGAGTGATGGATCACCAACTGTCACCTAATAGCTTCACATGTGTCACCAAATATCACTTGAATTCAGATCTGAGCCCAGTCATAGTCGATCACTCCCAAAAAGTTTGTTAAGACTGTTGTACGGTGTCCGGTGTCCTGAATCTCTCTATTGACCTAAACTCACTGACTCTCGCTAAGTCTAATTGACACGTACACAAGAACAAAAGTGCATGGGGCTCCACCGCGCTCAACCCTAAACCAGCCCACGTGATGACCGCACTCAAATCCGTCCCCACACTCCTCCGGGGCGGTATCACGATCATAAGTGCTAAACTCTAAAGAAAACAAAGATAGAGCTTTGCCTGAAGCTCCTCCCAAACGACACCAAGCCCAGACTTCCTCCCAAACAATCTACCGTGCCTGGAGCTCCTCCAAAGCAGTTAACCATGCCTGGAGCTCCTATCCTCTCACTCGATATCTCTTTCCTGCAACCTTCATGTCCAGCCGGAATAACCCTCCAATCTGGCGTGCTACGCCCACAAGATTTCCTCGACCTCGACCATTATACTCTGCCGGCGCTTTATCGTATATCTTGCTTCTATAGCCATTGATTGGGACAATCTGTAGTCACCGATCCATAAGCCGCAATTATGACAGCGAGTTATGTGCTCCTTCAACATGACAGACGTTTCTCACAACAACTTCGTGTATATGGTGGCGGCCTCCAGGTATTCGAAGCCTCAACCAAACATCTCCATGCCCGATGGCCTTGCCCGCTACACTTCCCACAAAGTCGCGGATCTCCCGCTCTTCTCTCTTGGTATACTCGGTGTACCGTTGGAACCTTCTCCGATCTCCGCAAATGTGAGTAGTGGTGGCACAATCCAGGTACCAGCTCTCCTTCGATGAGCTCTCTCCGTTCGTTACTGTCATCCAATAGTTCTCGATTGATGTTGTCGCCATCGTTGTTGCCGCTGCCGCTGCCGCTGTCTCTGTCGGTGCTCCGCTCTCCACCGGTGCAGTGCCTGGACAATACCGTGCAATGTGCCCCACCTTATGGCATCTGTAGCACTCCTGAGTATGCCTGCGGCGATGCTTCTCACTCTCTGAACTACTACCATCGCTCTCACTGCCACTACCACGGGACTTCTGGGACTTCCGAGAGTGCTTTGAATTCCGCTTTTCATTGTTCGTCCGCAACTTTGAGAACATGGCTGCCACCTCCGAATCGTCGTCCTTCTGTAATCGTGCTTTGTGGGCTTTCATCTTCGTAACAATCTCCTCCAGTTTGTCGGCCAAGGTGTCGATCTTGTCGTACATCAACTGGGTGAAAACCCTCCAATCATCATCCTTAGGTATACTCTGCATCAGATAGTAGCTGTGCTCGCACTTTGGCATCATACCGCTACCAGTCGAACTGTCGGTGCAGAGGTTGAAGTCATTCACATGCCCCTGGATCTTCGATGCGTACTCCTGCACATTCTCGCAATTGTTCAACTTCACTGCTGACATCTCGTCACGCAAAGCCCACACATTGAGCTTCACCTTTGTCTTGTAGTCCTCCTTCAGCTGATCCCACAGCGCCTTCGCGTCTTTCTGAACGCCATACTGCTGCTGCAACGACCTCTTCATCGTGAGGAGAATAGTCGACCGTGCGATTCCATGTCGCTTCTTCCATGCTGTAAAGTCTGACCTGTCCTTCCCGTCTGGTGCTTCCTCTGTACCATCGACAATGCCGAGAACCTGCTTCTGCTCCAAGAGTATTTCGATTTCCAAACTCCAGCTCTTGTAGTCCGTACCATCAAACTTCTTAATCATGATCGCTGTCGATTCGGCCATCTTGTCATCCGTACACGCGTCGAGTCTGTCTGTACTCCTCCGAGACCGTGTCGATGATGCCGTAAATCCGAGTCGAGTTCGTCAAATCAGCGAAGTGCCCGGGCTCATAACCTGTTGTACGGTGTCCGGTGTCCTGAATCTCTCTATTGACCTAAACTCACTGACTCTCGCTAAGTCTAATTGACACGTACACAAGAACTAAAGTGCATGCGGCTCCGCCGCACTCAACCCTAAACCAGCCCACGTGATGACCGCACTCAAATCCGTCCCCACAAAGACCAGATATGAAAATAGAAATTTATTTACTCAGGCGGTAAAGTGTACGTTCTATAAAAGTGAAAACTAGAGATCATCGAATCTGATCGGGATTCCAGCAATTCTGGACCCAATATTAATAAGGCATGCCCCATAAGAAAGTTAAAAGAAACTGGTGACAATCTTCCCGAGAGAATAACAGTGCCAGAAACGCAGTGGTATGGCCGTAGCGGGGTGGCAACTACTGACACGGTGCCGTCAGACCGAGCGTTGGTTAGCTGTTCGGACAGAGTTGAATGAGCTAGGAACTAAGATACAAGATAACATTTACTGCCGCGATACGCTGAAAGCTGAGAAGTATGACAAAGTGCCATACATCCTTGTGGGAAGCTCTGAGCTAACCATCTGTAGGCTAAATTTCTTAAACGCCCACACGAACTATCACCAGCTGCCTCAGGAGTAGACGACACCCATATGCGGCCGGCTGACATGCATTCTCGATTTTCGGTTGTCAATGATGTGGATGCCGCAGTGCCATCGTGGATATGCACCTGTAACTTTGTTGTATCACGAGAAAATAACTTTTCGTAATAAGTTGTATAACACCACCATGCCACACAATGGCAGTCTGCAACACTCAAAACCATGCGACAAAAGTAAATATCTGAGAAAACTATGACATCAACATTATATTGCCACTAATTGAATATCTTACCTGTTAGCCCCACGATGAATACACATGCAACCCAGCTGCATGCGCCCACAACTGCAGGCCAACCAATCTTCCTTCATACGTCCACTATCGCAAATCACAAATAATGTCCATCATCTTTCAGATTTGTTGCATAAAGCGAACATCAATTTACAGGTGTTTGTATGTCCACGGAACGAGGAAGTGCAATCTTGGCACCAAAGATGTGAGCTGTCACATGTCAAATATTACCATTTCACTTTGTTCCAAGGGGCTGAAGAGTTATGCGGAGGTATGATATAAGTGTGTGGTAGCTCTGCTGCAGCAGCTGTATGCATTAATACACGGTTGAGTACCAGCGAACAAAGAGTCACCTACTCACACAACAAGCACTGCTAGGCATCTTTCTCCATGTATTCCCCATGGTCTTTGCAACGACTGAAAAGTATCGCTGACTGAATAAACTATGATCACCAGATTAGACATTGCCATTCTTCCAGGCTCCTATATTCTACACTCGACGTACTGCAGCGTTTACATTCCACCCGTAATACATCATGTTTTCAACGCCCAACTCTGCGCTGGTGTCACATTCTGATGGGATGTTTACCTGCTACTCCGCCTCCACTAATTATACCAACGAAGACTTCGAGAATGATCTAATCGCGTTGCTTTCAATTGTCCAAACGTACAATGTTGACTATGTCCCCTTTACGTGGCAGCCTGCTCTCGGTACACTTGGTGAAGGTGGTTCAGGGACGGTAAACCAGTCCACATTCATTCGTGACATGCCCCTCGCATTCAAGCGGTTTCACGACTCGGAAAATCCAGATCAAGACTTGTTACCATTAATATCAGAAGTATTAATTTTGAGTCAACCCCCAATCCAAAATCATCCAAATATAGTCAGCCTCACAGGAATTTGCTGGGAAATCAAGCCCAGAACGGAGAAAGTCGTACCTGTACTAGTCTTTGAAAAGGCAACGTGGGATTTACAACAGTTCAGGAATGTGCATGAGGAGGGCATGAACATGTTGTTCGAAGACCGGCTCAAATTTTGTGCCGACATTGGAAGTGCCATCATGACTTTGCATGCTTATGGTTTGTCATTCCGAATGATTTTAAACTTTGAAAGTCTAACATGGACACAGATGTAATCCATGGCGACATAAAGCCACAAAACGTGCTAGTTTTCAAGAACACTTTCGGCAAGGCTACAGTCAAGGTGGCCGACTTCGGGTATTCAACTCTTGCCGTGGGTGAAGCAGGAAATGTTTTTCTGCCCAAGTCAAGACCATGGAATGCTCCTGAGCATCATTTCGGAGAGTTCAAAGTTCCCGAAGCTAAAAAGACAGACGTGTATTCCTTTGGTTTGCTGTGTCTTTGGGTGCTTTTCGGGACCGTTCGTATACCGCAAAATACCACGCTGTGCACGTTTGATGGATCCACTGGACCTCGTACATCACTTGAGCACCTTAAAGATGAGGACAAAGTGGAAGATTTTGCCAAACATCTCATGGAATCAGTACAACTGGCAAGCTTCAATAACGAACATAGAACACGTCTGAAAGAATTTTTCAGCTTGACCGTACCGCTTAATCCTGAAAAACGGACTTCTAATCTTTCAAGATTAGTCGGTCTCTTAAGCCATGAAAGGTGAGGTTTTCCAAAGGCCATGCCCGACCATCGCTAAAGACATCCAGAACCGAACCACCACCCCCTACTCCACGAACGTTAGACAAACTTTCAAGGCATCCAGATTTCCGAGTAAGCGTCAACCCATTCACATTCTCGAAGAACGTAGCTAAAACTATCATTCAAGATTGCCGAACGTCTTGGCGATCTTATGCTAGCCGACTATCGAGTGCGGACAGAAATTAGGGACAGCCTGGAAAAAAACTACCTAAGGAATCAGACTCAACCCTTTGCCGCTCATATCGCATTTCAAATTGCCTTTGCTTATCAGATTGGATTTGGAGCCAAGTCAGATACCAACGAATCTCAAAAGTGGCTAGAAAAAAGCAACAAAATACCTCAGGATTTGGTGGATGAAAAGCAAGCAGTACAGCCAGCGCGATGGAAGAATATGAGAATGTGGGGCCTCGAAGGACTTGTTTTGGTCGACCTTATTCACGAATATCGAACATGGGGATTGGCCAAACTGGAGCAAGCCTGTCAAGAGTACGAAAGAGAGGGTAGAGATATGGCACGCGAGTTTGGGGAGCTCCATTTCATACCATTGAAATTATACGAAACCGTCGGAAATCAACTGGATGAATTAGGGGAATTTGCAAAATCAAAAGCGCTACGAATACGTATCCGAGACCAAATTAAAAACGCAAGCGGAAAAGGTCATCCATATTACATTCGATCAATCCTTAATGTCTTCAACTCGTACGCACGGCTAGGGGAATGGATGGAAGCACAACTTGCGCAAGAAGACTTACTAAAGCATGTAGAATGTACCGATGGGTCACAGAACTTGACCGTAATGTCCATCAAAAGCAATCTTGCATTTATATACGGAGAACAAGGGCGATGGAAGGAGGCCGAGCAGCTGTATATACAGGTTATAGAGACAGAAACGAAGTTACTTGGCCAAGAGCACCCAGAAACTTTAATTAGCATGGGCAACCTAGCATCGATATTCACCGACCAGGGGCGATGGAAGGAGGCTGCAGAGCTGTTTATGCAGGTTATGGAGACGGAAACGAGAATACTCGGTCAAATGCATCCAGATACCTTGACCAGTACGACGAACCTGGCATCGACATACAGGAACCTTGGGCGATGGAAGGATGCAGAGATGTTGATTGTGCAGGTCATGGACACAGAAAAGATGGTACTTGGTCATGAGCATCCATCTACCTTAACCCGAATGGCAAACCTCGCATTGATATACAACAGCCAGGGGCGATGGAAGGAGGCCGCGGAGCTGGAGGTGCAGGTCATGGTGATCAGAAAGAAGGTACTCGGTCATGAGCATCCCTCAACCTTGAAAAGCATGTCCAGCCTCGCATCGACATATGGGAAACAGGGACGATTGGAAGAGGCTGAGCAGCTGATTGTGCAGGTTATGGAAATGAAAAAGAGGTTACTCGGCCAAGAGCATCCAGATACATTGATTAGTATGAATAATCTCGCATCGACATACAGGAAGCAAGGGCGATGGAAAGAGGCTGCCGAGCTGTTTGAGCAGGTCATCCAGACGAAAAGGAGGGTACTTGGCCAAGAACATCCAAATACACTGATCACAATGGGCAACCTTGCATCGACATACAGGAACCAGGGGCGATGGAAGGAGGCCGAGGAGATGGAGGTGCAGGTCATGGAGATAAGAAAGAAGGTACTTGGTCAAGAGAATCCAGATACCTTGACCAGCATGTCCAACCTCGCATCAACCTTTGCGAAACAGGGGCGATGGAAGGAGGCTGAGGAACTGTTTGTGCAGGTCGTGAAGACGGAAAAGAGAATACTTGGCCAAGAGCATCCACATACTTTGACGAGCGTGACAAACCTAGCTTTTACTTACCGGAATCAGGGACGATGGAAGGAGGCCGAGGTGCTGGAGGTGCAGGTCGTAGAGGCAGAAAAGAGGGTACTCGGTCATGAGCATTTATCTACTTTGATCAGCATGAATAACCTTGCATCAACATACAGGAACCAAGGGCGATGGAAGGAAGCTGAGGAGGTGTATGTGCAGGTCCTAGAGACAAGAAAGAGGCTACTTGGTCAAGATCACCCGGATACCTTGGCTAGTTTGGCGAACCTCGCTGTGGTATTTTGCGACCAGGGGCGGGGGAAGGAGGCTGAAGAACTGGAGGTGCAGGTAATGGAGATGAGTAAGAGAGTGCTTGGTCAAGGGCATCCAGATACCTTGCTGAGTATGAATAACCTCGTAGTGACATACCTGGACCAGGGGCGGTTGGAAGAGGCTGAGGAACTGCAGCTGCAAGTGACCTATCAAACCCGAACGACGTTGGGGGAGGATCATCCATTCACAGTAATTACCATCGCAAATTTGGCGTCAATTCATAAGAAACGTGAGGAGTTACGGCATTTGTCGGATGAAAACAAATTGGAGTATGGGCTTCGCGAGGTACCCAAAGAATTTTCGATCAAATTAGAGGATAGTGAGACAAATGAGCAACGGTGTCAACGTACACACACTACGTCGATGGTGGACGATAATGACAATGAGGAAATTGGTTGTTCCAAAGGAGCAGATTCGCCTAAGGTAGAGGTAAGCGAATTCTTGTCACGCCTAGTGATTCTTTTATATATAGTTATGATTTGCGATGGGACTAATTTCTGCGATTGTAGGGCCCATATATAGAGCTACATAACGTCGGAGAGGGTTCTAGGGGCACAGTGAGCATCGTCATTCCGCTGGAATTGGAGAAAGTTGCCGCCCCTTTGGATGGATTAGATAAGGAGTCTAGGAGGTGAGAGAAAAATCCAGAGCAATGTTCGGGTAATATATTGACGAAAAATAGTGTTGAGGGCATTGATAGACCCGTGAGCAATTGATAAGGATGCGCGGTATTCGTCTAGTTGGTGTTGATCAGAGTAAATGGCCCAGCAATTGAGTGTACATCGAAAACCCATCGAGCACTTTCCTCAACTCGAAGTGCATCTAGATGAATATAAATTTTGTCAATTTAAACTACCAGTTATCCGATTTACATCGTTGAAAGGTAAGTACTCGGGTATATGGCCGGCTTAAACTTCGGAGGGAATAGCGAATCAAATGCTGCTAGGCGATATGATATCATAACCTTGTAGCGATATGCGAACTCGTGTCGACGTAGACGAATACATGCCCTAGGGTACATTTCATTGTGGTTTAGCTCTCACGATCGGCAGTGTGGCAGTGAGCTGAGATCAATCAAGCGCAAAGAAGAGTTTGAATTGTCTATCGTACAATATCTGAATATCTGTCTATGGGTGAATCTATGCCTTTATTTACATGAAGAGTCTGAAGACCCCAGAGATGATAAGAGTGGCGCTCGCAGTGAGGAGTAAAAAGTCGTGAGTGAGTGAGTCTACATAAAGGACTCTACTACTTGTATGAGTCCACCCCGTGACTCGGTGTGTTAACAACCACTTGCCAGACCGTTCTAGCCACTCGTAGCTCATCAAACTATATCATGGGTCAAACAGTGTGATGATACTGCCGTGGGAATGTCGTGAGATTTTCGTGACCATTGTAGTGAGAATATCTAGTGTTTATCGTGTCAATATCGTCATCAGCAAGTTAAAGATGGTGGTCACAAGCAGTGACGTGTAAATATCAACATAAAGTGGCGTTATCATTGTCATAGCGAACATCATGCAGTGTGTTAATCGTGGTGTAGCCTACGGTCCCGCAGTCTTGGACTCGAACTCGCATCCGTGCCAAACGCTTCTCGAACTGGTGCGATTTGATCCATCATTCGGCTACCGTGTTGTCATCTCGTGTCGCTGTAGGTCTTCTCGATCTGCTTAATTGCTCATAAGTTGTCGCTGCAAAATAACCGGGATCGAGGCAAGAGGGTGAGTCGTATAGAGTAGACATCGATTGGTCTTCTAGTCTCAGTTCGCCGTAGGTTCAATCGATCAATTCGATTTGTCTCATAAAGGAAGAAAACGCGCAGGAGAGATGACGACGGGTGGGAGACTACGACTGCAGTGGAGAAGATGATAGCGGTAGGGTAGAGAATGCCGGAGTGATAGATGATGACGAAGTGTAGACGACGGTGCGCAGAGGGCACGGAGTGGATGGGTAAATGACGGCATGAGGGCGGAGGGGTAGACGACGGTAGAGGTAGAGCGGTAAACGACGTTAGAGGGATGGACGCGACCTAGACAAGATATATTCCACGTAGACGAGGGCGACACCGGAGGTCGGAAGGCTTGAGATCGTGAAGGGACTCGTATCGTATAACACTCCATCTTGCTTAACTGCGTATTCAACAAAAACCACTTCATTCTGATGTCAGGTCAAAGCGGGTACTGGTGACTGCAGTATCTGCCCAGGCCTCACATCAACAAGTGAGTTATCGGTCGTGACTGTGAGAATACTCGGCGTAGAAAACATGGAAGGGGTCTTGCCTGATGCGCTACACGGGGACACATTAGATGCATAGAAATACAAAGTGTTGAGGTATGAACAGTAGCGAAGGTATGCACAATGAGTGCGAGAACAGGCTTCAACGAGTGTGGAGGCGCGGACAATCGAGAGCGGTGGAAGACACTGATATTGACATTGACGTGGTGATGCTGTGGATTCCGAAAATTCGATGATATGGATGGGATGGAAGCATTGGACGTATAATTTCGGATATACCGGTAGTAGAGCGGGGTAACTAATTAATACAGGTGGTGTCATCGTGCTGCCATCAAATGATTCCAAGGCTTGCATAGCGGAAAAACGTTCGGCGACCTCTGGAAACGGTAAGCGAACGCAAACAGTTTCCCAGAATAGGTTGACGTGCATACCGCAATCGGGTGATGCAACGACGACGGCTCAAATTAGCCTGAATGTGGAATCCCTGCTTGCTGTCATTCTTAATGACGGCACGAGCGTCCGGTAAACGATCTTTACCATCTTCTCTCGCTATTCAACCTCTGCTCTCGTTACCAGATTTTCTCGTCGCTCGCAAGCTTGTCAGACAGATAGATTCAACCTCCACCATCTTTACTTCGTCGAATTTCTGCACCATGCTCGCCTTCCCTCATCTTTGCCGTCAATTTTCACCCTCGGTTATCTCTCATCGCCTTTACCCTCCTCGCTCTATTCGCGACAGCAGCAATCATCTCCTCCAACGGCATGTAAGACGAAGGCTATGATGTACTCGGTCCTGCAATTGCCAATCTGGATGCTGGGGGCGCTGATATTACATTTAAGTGAAGGAATTGGACATATGGACTCCGACTCCCTGCTAAGCCATCCAGTCCCAAAAACAGACCTCCGCTCCAGCCCGAGAACCTCGTTCGACAATAACCTCCAATCATATCCTCCCTACTCTAACGACGGTATCCTCCTTCCAAATAGCGCTTCGTACAATGTGTCAATGATGCATACGGCGAATGCTCTGGGCTTGAGTAACAAGGGGGAGGCACCGGGAATGTCGCGAAGAATGCACGAGCGTACCTGTCTTCCTCTTCGTCTCGTCCCCAACTCCACTGATATCCCTCCTTCAGCCAGCCCATACGTGCACCGCTCCCAGTTCCCAGTTGCAGTAACTGACTTCCACTCTAGCCCGGAAACTTTTCCAACGATATCCCCAATCTGATATTTGACGGTTGTAACCGACAGAGACTACAACCCTCGATAGATGACGATGTACCACTACAATTGACGCGAAGGACTAGGGGGCGTTTGGTATGGCGCTCCTCGTAGCTCCCAATCACGATTACTAACGGACCTTCTACGCTCCAGTCTGCAAACTCCTTTCTACCATATCCTCCCGGGACGGTAACCTCCGACGATAGCCGCTCTCCGCCTGTGATCAACGAGGTGGATAAACGCAGTGAACGGGAGGTACATTTGGTGTGAACCTCTCCAGATCCAGCTCCCAGCTGTGATAACTGACCGTCCTCCACTCTAGCCCAAGAACACCCCTTCAACAATTACCACTGACGGTATCATCCCTTCGTTCGACGCCTCCCTACTCCGATGATATCCCTACCGCTGACGATACCCTCCTCTGACGATACCCTTCTCCGACGATACCCTCCTCCGACGATACCTTCCTTCGGTGAATGCTGTGTGCGCGGTAATGATGCGGGTACGCTGGGTGCGGTGACGTGGGCGAGCGAACCTCCTTGTATATAATTGAACATACTGTCGTTCTCTCTTAGTTATCTATTTTGTTTCTCTATTTCGCTCTTGTCTTACAGTAAAAGCTTTCCTTTCATGAGGTGCCAGGGATTTGGATCACATTGCCGAGCTAGTTTCTCACTCACTGTATGGAGTTTGTTTTTTGTTTTAATCATACTGTATTCACTCTATTTAGAGTATGACAGCCCCTTACTCCCCTCCGCCTCCGGGCTAGCCGGTTAGATGGCGGAGCTCCGCTCCTGCTACCCGTCGTCCCCTACTGACAAAAGAAAAGAAAAGCATTGAAAGTGATCCATATATAAACTACAAAGGAAATGTGATGAACTCAGGGAGAGCCCGCCGGCTCTTACTCCTACTCCTCCGCACGGTTGGGCGGGAACTTCCCGATATCGGTGGCTCTCAGGAAGTCCACCACCGCCTTATCGCACATCTCCATGGAGAGCAGCTCAGAGACTTGCACGTGTCGGCATCTGCCCGCTCTCCATCCCGTTGCTATCCCCACCTCTTTCCAGAGCGTGATCTGCTGGTCTCTCCACCGGCTGCAGTGGCAGAAGAGATGCTCCCGCGTCTGGGCTACTCTCCTACCTCCCCCGCCGCACCACCAGCATTTGTCGTCGTCTCGCTGTCCGAACCGTTTTAGGTACGTTCCCACTGGCGCATGTCCGGCCTTCAGTCGGTAGAACCAGGCTGCCAGTGGTTTCGCACTATTCATTGCGATGGGTCTCTTGCTCCCAGCTTTGCCTTTTAGTCTGTAGCCGTGATATTTGCTGCATTTGTCGACCTCCCATTGAGCCTTCGCCGCCGTCTTTGCTTCTGAGATTCGTCTGGTCCTGTTTGCCGCCGAGGTGTATACTCGCTCTCGCACTGTGCCTGATCTGTGGCCCTCTCTCGCCAGGTTCGCTTGGCGATCTGCTTCCTCATTTCCGGAGATGCCAGTGTGTCCTGGGACCCAGTGGATTTCTGTCTCTATGCCGGCTTTGCGAAGAGTCCTTCCGCACTGGTTAATCCACCTGGCTAGATGCTGCGCTGGCCCAGGTTCCAGGTGCTCCGTTTGTCGAATGGCTGCTTGCGAGTCGCTGAAGACAGCTACTTTCGTCACTCAGTGTGACTGCAGTGTGTCCTGTTTCTTTACTGACTCCCGGAGTGCGAGTCCGATTGCCCATAGTTCTGCATCGAAGACCTCCATTCCTCCAGTGCCGAGGTGGCTGCGGAAAGCTCTCCAGCCGTCTCTGTGGTTGCATACTGCCGCCGCTCCCACTCTGCCGTCATCGGATCGCGACCCGTCCTCACTGTATGGAGTATGTGTACACTTCAATATGTGAACCATTACCTCACGGGAGGCGACACATCTGCCCACCTGTGATTGTTTTCCTGTCCCGAAGCTTTACTCTTCGAAAAATCAAGTTTATGGACATCGCAAACCTTAACCCCCTCATATTCCAAAGTAGGTATCCTCATACTTGATTTTTCGACTAGTGTGCGGCTCGATTCCGTCAGCTTTGGAGGGCTAGATAGACTTTACACCAGTGGTCGTAATAGTCCGTTCGTCCGCCGACAAGTCATTCCGGTCCCCACCTCGTCAGGTCTCGGGCAAGATATTGCAATACTAGGACCCGATCAGGGCGACGGGGTGTGACGCCTAGGACCGAGGTTACTGGTTCACTTGTAGTTTTGCAGTTATTTCTATTGAGACATAGTGATATAGGCTCTCCAATCTGTGGATGATTAACTGGGTACGTGGCAATAGGATGGATTATGTTCCATAGACGCAGTTCGGAGGCATATTGGATATCATCACTCGGTCACGACTGCGTCACTCGCATCAGGTATCGATCACTCGGAAGACTGCCTGCACCTACATTCCCGCAGTCTAAAAACCCCCAGGACGGCAAATCGTAGTCTGGGGTAGGTTAAGGTCTTCCCGGACGGGACAGACTTTTGCGACCCTGGTTTACACGGTGTCATTTCACGCGTTGGGGTAGGCGTTTGTTTTTTTTCCAGAAGTTAACGTACTGCACCAAGCATAATGGTTCGGACGAGCTGCCAGCCGTGACGCTTTTTATTTTAAATCCACACGCTTGTGACATCTTTTCTTCGTTAATCGGAGGTCGTGTGACTTGATATTTTGGCTCTTACGGACAGGAGTAATTGAGTTGGATTTGAGATTTCCTTTGGTGATTGCTTGAGGCCAATAGCGAAAGGCTCCCTACCTGTGGAAATTTCACATGTGTATTCAGATCTAGGAAAAAGAGCCAAAAGCTGCTGCTGAGAAACTATTTTTTCCTCCATAACATCTATATAACATACCCCTACCAGTACGGACAGAGCGGCTGTGATGCGTGATGAAACAGGTATTTCTACATACCGGACGGCGCTTTGTGACGCGTACGTACGAACCATTATGCTCAGTACAGTATGCGTAACGAGACGAAACGAGATATAAGTAAAGCCAGGGACGTCTGATATTGCAAAACCCACTGTCTTGTGGGCCCGGAACTTTGAGTAAACCTCTAGTGGCAGTCTCAGAACATCTCGAGGTCATATCGACAAGCAAATCTACTCCCAATAAGTACGACATAGGTTGTTGTTTGCCCAACAAGGCTAACCTCAGGCTTCACTCAGATTGCACATACGGAGACAGATATCCGGGTGGTTGGGAATGCAGTACCAAGAGCCATACTATTCCTCGTTTGGCCGAACCATCGGCGAAATCAATCATCAGCCATCACTCACACTCCGCATATCCTGTTGTGTTGCATATATAGATCTCAACTCTCATACGGGCTGACTGGGCTGGCTCTGATACGGGCTGACGGAGTTCAGCCGTCTCTACATTTAAATGAGTACGTACGTGTTCGTACTGTATATATATGGCCTTGTGGCCCTCTTAGAAAGGACAATTATGGCTTCTAGCAATCAGTATTTCAACATGTTGGGCGGACTTTGAGTGCAGTCATCACGGGGCGTTGGGTTAAGGTTGAGCGGCAGAGCCGCAGCACTTTACTTTATGTGTACGTGTCAAATAGATGAATAGACAAGTCAATATACACATTACCAATTGGGCAGCTGCACCATAAGTTGACGTACGGTTCTTTCTGCGCCAGGATTGGGTCCAACATATCCCTCAATGATCGTCCCTGGATATAGATATGTGGCAACGACAACCAAAAAGAGATCATCAAAACCATCATTTATGTCTTTTTGGGCTCCCGGATGCGGGAACATTGGCGAAACTTACATGGTGAGTATGAACTTGTAAGGGGCATGATTTCACGGCGATCCACCTGGACTATACCCTACGAAAACCCCTAGATAACTTTGCAATTGCACCGGAACTGAGGACTTGTTTTGACGTAAATGATGCCCTACTAGTCTGCTGTGGGCGTGCAATTATATCTTGAATATGCATGGGAGGTCAGACATCCTGCATTCACTCAAACTTACTTGCCGGAAATGGATACCGTGATAGCCGACAACCCTAGGGTACATTAGGATGTGGTTTAAAGCTCGCTATAGGTAGCGTGGCATTTACACTTCGTTTTTTTTGTTTTAATCATTCTGTATTCACACTACTTAGAGTATGACAGCCCCTTACTCCCCTCCGCCTCCAGGCTGGCCGGCTGGATGGCGGAGCTCCACTCCTGCTACCCGTCGTCCCCTTCTAACAAAAAGAAAAGCATCTGAAAGTGTTCTAAAAACTACAAAGGAAATGTGATGAAATCAGGGAGAGCCCGCCAGCCCTTACTCCTCCGCCCGTTGCCCGTCGGCTCTTACTCCTACTCCTCCACACGTTTGGGCAGGAACTTCCCGATATCGGTAGCTATCAGGAAGTCCATCACCGCCTTATTACACTTCTCCATGGAGAACAGCTCAGAGACTTGCACGTGTCGGCATCTGCCCGCTCTCCATCCCGTTGCTATCCCCACCTCTTTTCAGAGCGTTATCTGCTGGTCTCTCCATTGGCTGCAGTGGCAGAAGAGATGCTCCCGCTGTGGCGGGAAAATCCGTTTCTCACCACCACCACCAATCAGCTTGGCAGAGGACTGAGCTACGGCGGGTGTACGGAGATACAGGGATGATGGAGACGGACTGGGCGACGGGGGCGTACAGGGATACAGGGGTGGCGGAGATGGACGGAGTGACGGGGGGTATATATTCGGGAGACCCCGGGGTAGATAGCTTGCATCGCATCTTGTATCTCATATCATCTCATCTCATTATACAACGAATTATACACTCCATCTTTCGCATCTTTTGATCTCACTCGCTCTTTCCGAGACTCTGTGTGGATCCTCACAGCCGGGTAGTATCATACCTTCTCACCCTCTTCCTACGCTCCTCGAGCCAGAACCGCTCTTTCTCACGAATTCCTTTTGGAAAGCCCCGAGAGGTGCGGCGGAGTGTGATGATGGGCTCTCTGCCTTCTAGCTCCGTCGTTTCACCACACCGCCTCTGGGCTACCGTCCTACCTCCGCCGCCGCACCACCAGCATTTGTCGTGGTCTCGGTGTCCGAACCGTTTTAGGTACATCCCGACTGGTGCATGTCCAGACTTCAGTCGGTAGAACCTGGCTGCCAATGGTTTTGCACTATTCTTTTGGATGGGTCTCTTGCTCCCAGCTTTGCCTTTTAGTCTGTAGCCGTGATGTTTACTGCATTTGTTGGCCTCCCATTGAGCCTTCGCCGCCGTCTCCACTTCTGAGATTTGTCTGGTTCTATTCGCCGCCGAGGTGTATACTCGCTCTTGTACTGTGCCTGATCTGCAGCCCTCTCTGGCTAGATTCGCTTGGCAATCTGCTTCCTTATTTCCGGGGATGCCAGTGTGTCCTGGGACCCAGTGGATTTCTGTGTCTATGCTGGCTTCGCGCAGAGTCCTTGCACTCTGGTTGATCCACCTGGCTAGGGGCTGCCCTGGCCCAGGTTCCAGGTGCTCCGTTCATCGAATGGCTGCTTGCGAGTTGCTGTAGACAGCTACCTTCATCACTCCGTGTGGCTGCAGTGTGTCCTGTTTCTTTACTGACTCCCGGAGTGCGAGTCCGATTGCCCATAGTTTTGCATCAGAGTCCTCCATTCATCTGGTGCCGAGGTGGCTGGGGAAAGCTCTCCAGCCGTCTCTGTGGTTGCATACTGCCGCAGCTCCCACTGTGCCGTCATCGGATCGCGATCCGTCCGTCCACCACATCCAATTTACACTTCGTTGTCGTGAGGTCTAGCGGGAGGCAACTACACCACGTTGTCGTGAGATCGGCTTGAGATTCAGCGTGGTAGCTTAGCGACTTTATCATGAGGAAGTGGTGAGATTCAGCGTGAGGTTAAACTACATTGTCGTGAGGTTGTAGTGAGACGGTGGCTGGTAGTACGGTGTTAGATGCTTATTACACTATGGTGTATATGCACACGATATCGTGGTGACATCTACAATTTGCGCCATAGTTGAACAACCAAGACATCTCTTTTAGACTTTTACATAAGAATAGCATTCATAGCTCACGTCTATGGTTTAAAAAGCTACCATTCAGATACACACAAGACAGCTAACTGCCAGGAATTGAACCGGTGAATCATAGAGGGCCGAATACTCACACGATATAGTCAAACCTCGCAATAGTACAAGCTGGTACGGAATCGAGTGCAAAACTGTACTGAACCACGTAATACCAACTATTGGATTCCTCAAACTGTACCAGTCCTATATACCAGTATACGAAACTAGTTTGTACCAGTAAACTGCCAGTACACAAATTGCTAGTATGAACTAGTATAACTGAAAAAGCTGATAGCACAATCTGGTACAACTAAAAAGCCGCCAGTACAGAACAGCCATCCATACGCAGGCGTAGCACGGCATTTGCTACGCGTTAGTAAGTGTCACTGAGTAATTATAACATTCTGACATGTGATGCAGCTGCCTTTTTAGGCTAGTATATAGACATCAGTAAGTGAAAGTGCAGCTGCACCCATACTAACAATACAACAATATTATCCAGTATACCAGTATAATTCACCATCTGTACTACAGTTTATAATGCTCCAACAGTATCAGCACTTTCTCAAACTGCACCAGCTAGCTGTTTGTTAGTACTGGTATTTGCTGGTGTACTGGTACGTAGTAGTATACTGTTGCGAGGCTTGGATATAGTCGCAGTACATTGTTACCAACCACTACGCCATGGACGCTTTTATATCCTGAACTGGTACTACATACATCTATAGACTGTAGTTTGACATACAGCTTCCATACAAATATGATCTTAGAAGAATTGCGAGATTTTTCAGCGTGAGATCTACAATCCACCTCCATCACCTCTACTCAACTCGTTTGATCTACACTACACCTAATGGCTGAAACGATGCAACAGCACACTATAGTTTGGAGCAAACAATGGCACCACAGATTAAATGCTTTTTACACCAGTGTTTGGTATAAACCACAACACAACCTTCAAACGACATTTTCGTGGCTTTTAAACTCTGGTACACCAAGATCATGTAACCCAGGGGACAATGAGAAGCCACTGTCGTATTCTTCGGAATTGTATTTCACGCCATGCAGGCTTCCCAACAGTCCGTCCGGCCGGGCGGATGTCTACCCGACCCCGGACTACGATTTGTCACGCAGAGAGTTTTTGGACTACCTATGTTACAGATGTACATGATGTTACAGGTCTGATACACGGTCACGGCTGCAGGGGCTGATGCCTCCTGTATATATCTCGAGTTTTTCTCCTTCTCTCTTCTCTGTACCATAGAATACACACACACGGTTCTCCCCAACTTCCGTATCGTAACAACCTAGCCCAGATGGAAGCCGAGTGATGACAGTGTGAAGTGAGTGATGTGGCGGTGACTGGCCTTCTCCCTGATTTTTGCTTATCCACACCTGTTACAAGGCTACTGTGCCTGGTATTGGGATATGAGAGCTGTATACTATGTAATATGTTATAAAATGAGTGGTTTTTAGTCTTAAGAACCCCGAGATAAGGAGCGGTAACCTCTGTCAGGGCCTGTTCGATCCCCGTTGAGGGCCCTAGGTGTCTCTACGCTTGCCCCGGCTGGGACGACGATGGCGGGTCCTAAAAGACTGGTGGCCGCCCGCACTATTAGGAAGCCTGACGCTAAGTTCGGGCCGTAGTGTGCACATGACGATTGGCATAACGAAGCATCCAACCGGTTCCTCCCTCTAGTTCATTATTTTCCTGTCTGTCTTTGGTCTACGAGGCCATAGCAGTGGTGCATGACACTCCTATAAAGGGCCTTTGAACAAGGTTGGTCCGGGGGGAATCGTTTGGTGGGCTCCGGCCTCCAGCGCCATCCGGCACTCCCCGAGTGTTATATCTTAGGATTAGGGTTTTGGTGTTTTGTGGACTGAATGCCATTTGCCGTATCGTCGCTGGTATGGGTATCGCATAAACCGTGTAGTGGGACTGCTCGAAGACTTGCGGCAGATTTCTGTCCAATTGAATTCACTAACGAGGTGGGCTGATACTCGATAAAGCATTGAAGGCTTTGAGGCTGCGGTGGCCAAGCCCACCACAACGTTAAGCAGCTCAGGTGGGTCCATGAAACTTCACAGCCACCTGCAAAGTTCTCATGCAGAGGATATGGGCTGTACGAATCTGTATGCTTTGCTCACAGAAAGACATTTGAGATGCGATCTAGTAGAGTTGTAATTATCGGTTCTCACCAAATAGCACATTATTAGCCTCAATGTTGCAATTTATGAAGAACCACTGTGCGTACTCATCAAACTGCGCATTTGCTCGCACGACAGGAGAATATCAAAACGTGAGACTTCATCTTGCTCTAGATCGAATGATCAGTTAACCCTGCAGAAGATTTCAGGGTACAGTAAGCATGTTGCTTTTTCAGGCTATGAATAAGGGTCTGTTGCCAATCAGATCCAGCTATGGCGTATCTTTGCATAGTCGTACACTAGGCACCCAGTCAGTCATGCAGTGCCACCCTCCATCTGCAGACAGCAAATCACATAAACTTAGTAAATCAATCATCGTCGCTCTCGTCAACTGACAAGCTTCCAACCGTTCCCAAGCGTCTATCCCCGCGATGGATACTGCAGGACTCACTGTCACCCTCCTCAGTCTCTGCGGAAAGCTTTACAATTACGCTCAAAGTGTGAAAAATGCATCGAAAGACGTGGAAGAGCTCTCCGCAGAGCTCGCAGCTCTGCAACCTACACTGGAATCAGCGAGGTGTGTTTTTGGCAAGGAGCAGTCCACAGTGTTACAAAAACTCAATAAAGATATCGCGAAGTGTTTAGAGGACCTGGAATCGAAACTCTGTGGTTCATCGCGAGGCCTAAGAGGCGAGTTTATTGGGCTGTGGAGGCGATTTAATTGGCCGTTGAAGGAAAGTGAGACTCGAGAGTATATTTTGCAAATTCACCGGCTCCAGACATCTCTGGTGATTGAAATGCAGACCGTGGAGGCACAAAGGCAGATTGCTGAACGCGATCAGCAGCAGGTGGAGCGGGAGAAGCAGGAATCAGAACGAAAGAAGCAGGAACTGCAAAGGGTACAAGAGGAACATCGTCGCCGCGGTAAGTCTTGGCCTGGCTTCGCTGGTCGTCTATTTTGGGAGTGTATGCTGATATAATATTACTATTACTAGTGGACAAACGAGAAAAAGTGCTCGAATGGGTATATGCAGGCAATTGCAATGAACGACATATCCATATTAGGTCACAACGCAAAGAGGGTACGGGTCTGTGGCTATTCGACACACCCCAATTTCACCAATGGATAGAGCGACAATCATCGCCGGTACTACTAGGATGCGGAATTCGTTTGTTACCAGCCCTGAAAGTTCAACTAACTGCGCTAATCGATACTCGTAGCCGGTGCTGGCAAAACATTCCTGAGCTCGGTTGTCATCGACCGTCTGCTTGATCAACAACAGCATGATGGAGTTGCCTACATATACTTTGGATATCAGGACCAACTACATCAAAAACCGGTCGATATTATGTCGATCATCATGAAGCAACTTCTGAGTCAGCTTCCGGAGCTACCATCCAATATCGAGTCATTATACGATGAGTTGAAGGCAGATCGTCCGAAGCACGAAACAATCAAGAGTTTCCTATTCTCCATGGCATCATGTTTCGCTCCGGATGGTCGAGTGTTTATTGTGTGCGACGCCCTTGATGAAATGGATGAGCATGAACAACGACAGGAACTCCTTCCTCTCTTTCATGAGATGAAAGATGTTGGCTTTGAGATTTTCCTTACCAGTCGGCCGCATCCGGCAGATGTTCGAATTTCCTTCGCCGACGCCATTCAGCTCGACCTCATCCCCCATGAGATTGATCTCAAACGCTATGTCCGAGAGAGACTGATCGGGAATGTTGTGACCAAACGCCTCATTGATAACAGCGAAACACTGAATATGGAAAATGTAGTATCGGCGCTAGTTACCAGCGCGGAAGGAATGTAGGTACAATGCTTACGATTCGGGATTGGAATTGCTAATGTCTTCTCTGCTAGGTTTCTGCTTGCAGAATTAAATGTTACATATATCTGCAAGCAAGTGACGGCCTATAATATCTCGACAGAGCTAAAAGCGATCATGACATCATCACGCTGCGGAGATCAATTAGACCGCGTCTACGACAGAACCATGGAAACAATCCGCAGTGCTCCAAAACCCACAACTGAGCTGGCTCTCCGGGTCCTCTCTTGGCTAAGCAACGGGATGAGGGCTCTCAGTATCGAGGAATTGAGGATTGCAGTATCCATCGAAGAGTGTCAATATTACTTGGATCGAGAGAGATTACCTCCAGCTGAGAAGCTTGCTGACGTTTGTGCCGGTTTTGTCATCGTGGAAAATGACACCAACATTGTCCGTCTTGCTCATTATACCACCCAAGAGTATCTCAAGAGACGGTCCGTGGTACCTCAACATCTGCAAGGGGGTTACCATACTAGGATCTGTGCCACATACCTTGCATTCGACGAGTTCAAGACAGGCCTTTGCGAATCCCGAGCAGCCTTCTGTGATCGAATTGAACAGAATGCAGTTCTGAACTACGCAGCGGGTAACCTATCGCGCCATGTCAGATCTAGTGACCAGTCTTCCACTGCATGTGCTGTTGCAAGATTCATTAAACAGCCTGGCAACCTGTCCTCGTACTTCCAAGCATGGAAGTGCTCCCACGGGATGCGCTCCTTTCCGCAGTTCTGGGAATGTTATCAACAAGGATGGCATCCAATACATGCTGCTTCGGAGCTCGGGCATGAACCTGTTGCGCGGAGCTTGGTTGATATCGATGGTGCGAACGTCTCAGCCATTGAGCGAAAGGGAAAGACGCCTCTGTACCTGGCCGCTCGGAGTGGGCACGAGGCGGTGGTGCGAATGCTCATTGCTAGGGGCGCCAACGTTTCATTGCGTACCCGGAAGGGAAAGACACCTCTACACACCGCTGCTCAGTATGGGCATCCGACAGTAGCGAAGTTGCTCATCAACCAAGGCGCCGATGTCTCGGCCACTTCACGGAGTGGACGAACACCACTGCACTTCGCCGCCTGGAGCGGGTTTGACGTGGTGGCCCGAATACTCATTGATGGGGGCGCCGACGTTTCATTGCGTACCCGAGAGAATGAGACACCGCTGCACGTGGCGCTAGGGAGCAAGTACGAAGCAATCGGAAGCGGGCATGTGGCCGTGGCGCGGCTACTCATCAATACAGCTGCTGATATTTCAGCTATCGACTCCGGCGGAAACACCCCACTACACCTGGCTGCATGGCAAGGATGCGAGGCGGTGGCGCGGATGCTCATTGACAGAGGAGCTGATACAGTAGCTGCTGACCAGTATGGGATGACAGCGCTCGATGTTGCTAACAAACTAGGACACGAGACAGTGGTGCGGTTGCTCATAGATGGAGGCGCCACTTATGGTCAGTCAGGCCCGACGGCGGAGGCTCCATAACGCGAGAATTCTTCTCCCACCCACCACTGAATTTCCAGGAATTTCCTGTGCCATTTTCCTAGTTTCCGGGACATCCGTTAGAGAAATCAGATCTTAGTAGGAAGGAGGGTACTGCTACTAGCGAAATTGGAATTTTGTTTTATTATTTATTTTGATTTCCTTGAGATGATACAGATGTTAGTGGCGAGGGTGCAATATACTTCCGCGTGGTTGTAGTCTTTGAACAGGTTATTCTCTCGTTTTTCTTTCGCCTTTACATTTTTATCATTGTTCATAATAGGTAGATGTTTTATCTACTCTTGATTTCACCGTAGGTAATATAGTGACTACCGGATGGGCTTTGTGAAAGAAGTATACTTCTCGAGATTTCACTTGTACTAAGGAAGAGTCTCTCTAGATAGTGCGTACGCACCATACAACGGCTACTTGATGTATATCGCAGCGCGTCCTGGCGCGTAATGTACTATTCTAACAATGAGATGGAAAATTGGAGCAAAAACGTTGATGTGAATACCGTGTGATAGGATTTCAGTGTCACATCTAATTAGTATGTATCTCGACGGTAACTTCCGTTGTGTTGGCAGAAGAGGTTGGGGCCGCTATTTTGAAAGGTGACACATGCCCACACAGGCTTTCAAAAGGCCGGGCGTCCGCCATCGTCGTCCAGGGCGGGACATGTGTCAAGACATTAAGGCCTTGAGTGGGGATCTAGTGGGCCCTGGCGGAGATTGCCACTCTCTATCTCTGGGTTTTTTAAACTGAAAACCACTCATTTTGTAACGGAATACATAGTATACAAATCTCATGTCCCAATTCTGAGCACAGGAATCTTGTAACAGGTGTGCGTGAGTACAAATCCGAGTGAAGGCAAGTCACAGCTGCATCACTCGCTTCACCTAACCATCACTCGGCCTCCATGCAGCCCCAGTTGTTACTATATGATCTGAAGGGAAGTCGCCGATAGACACCACCGTATCTATCAACCATTGCTGACTATTAAGCGAGAACAGATGCTACGATCAATGACGAGAGTAAATCCTACAGTCGATTACCAGAATCACGACGATGCCCACCCACTATCCAGCGGTTTTCACTGCGTATACTATGATGAGTCGTGATGATGGCATACACCAAAATAGAAGCTGGATTGAGTATTGAGTGTGCGGGAATGGATATTTAGAGCTAGATGGGTTCGGGTGTGGAAGGAGACAACGGGGAATGCTTTTCTCCTAAGTCCTCTTCTCTTTCCTACATCTTAACTATCACTACCGGGATACATCATACTCGAGTACATGGCATCGACACCGACTTTTACCTCTGCCGGAGGCCGTGTGAACCATTGGCTCTGAACGGAAGCGGGATTATGTATGTACAGATCCCGTTGCATTCTGTTGCCAAGATAGGATATGTTATGGTCACCGGAAGCAACAGACTGGTTTTCAACTGTATATGCGAGATCCCGTTCCCGTTTCCAGACGGAGGCGGGAGACCCTTGGTCTCGTCCCGTTCCGACCAGTGGTTCACACAACTGGAGGTTTATCAAGTAGAAATGGAGTTTCTACATTATGTCTAATACAGAGCTGACGCATATTCTTGGGGCCCATAAAATAGGATTTCGAGGAATGCGTGCATACGTTTTACGTACCTTTTATCTTTTGGTAAATGAGTACTTACTCGACCAATTTCGTGCTGACAATTTTTTTACTCGTTATGCTCTCCGAAAAATGACACTTACTCGTTTGACACCTACCTCTTATTAGCGCGTACTTTTGTACCGTCGGTAAGACCCGTCGACATTAGTCTCGCCTATCCCCGTTCACATCCCGCACATCTGATCTCGTGCCTAACACTATCGCTGAAGTAAATTAAGAGAGATTCTCATTCCCGTGTAGATTGATACCCTTGAATATATTAAAGTTCTGAGTTATGGCAAGATAGGGACGTACATTCTTTTGTATTCGAATAGCAAAACCAAACAGAGACAGTGTTGAGGCGGATTAGATGCCGATAAGATAAAATTAATCTAGATAAGATATTCAGCAATTAGATTTAATCAGATCGAGGGGTGGTGATGACGTAGTAGAGTACGATTGGCACAGCCGTCAGGGTAACCATTTTGCATGATAGCTCGGCAAGCCCATCAGAATGAACTTCCACTTACAGGAGAATCAAACATCCTCCCCTACTCCAGGCATGATCCACTACCGCACCCCGTTTGCGCGCGATCCTAAGCGATAGAAAGTGATTTTAAAACGACTACTAATCCAGCTTTCAGGATAACCCACAATCATGCCATCGACAAACTTCCAACTATACGCCAGCGACTCCGACTCCGACCCCGATTCCGACTCCGGCATCAGCTACGAAGTTGAGCATCTATCCCGCGACAACTACTTTCTCTGGGCATCGGATATGCGGCATGTTCTCCAAAGAGAATCCCAAAATCTATGGCACATAGTGAGCGGCACCGAGTCTCCTCCGCCACCCATCACGCCTCCGATCTAACTGCATCCTTCCGGCGCCGGCAAAGTCGAGCCCTCGGAATCATCCGAATCACAGCACCCCCTGTGGGCTTGTGTCATTGCAGGGTGTACACCACTGATCACACTGACCCGAAGGAGCTCTGGGATAAAATTCGGGAAGGCTACAGGCGGACTCTACATGTATGGCGTCTTCGGTAGGAGCTCTACAACTTGCAATTGGAGGTGTGCAAGTGTGTCTTGAATTACACGATGAAGATCGATATGCTGGTGGAAAAGTACAATTTTGCCAAGGGTGACACAGAATGGTAGGATGCTAGGCGATGAACATACGTTTTTCTATATTAATGGGCTACCGGAGAGCTGGAGAGAAGCTATAATCGGATTCCGGTTGAACAAATCATTGGTTGATAGCCCCAAAGATCTGGAAATGGCTATCGTACATATGAGGAAGATTTAAAGTGGCTGAGCGAGGAAAAAAGGACCGATGTTACGTTTTTTAAGTGTCGTGGAAAGGGACACTATAAAAACGAATGTCTGAACTAGAATTAGGACTATTTCCGATATGTAGAGTGCGTTGTGCAGCACATTGGAGGCTCTTTTTTAAAGTTGATTAACTCAATAAATCTCGGGGCAGGACTAAACTAGTTACACAAACCACAAGGGATCGTACAGTAAAATGTCTTGCCGAAACAGAAACAGCGCGATAAGTCGACAACAACGATAGCAATTGAAAAACGGACAGCGGCGATCAATTCTGGACGTCGAATTGACCCCAAAGCGAGTGTCCCAGCACTGACGAGACTGCAGGAGGAGGGCGCCCACGAGGATCCACGCAATTGAGTGGTTATCACACAAAGTCTTGGCAAAAACACGACTGACCCAACGTGTCGACCAATGCGCAAGCGACGACGAGGACTTCTCTAGAAAAGAGAGCTGCCTCACAGAAACAATGAGCGAAGCCAGAGTGAGTGAGAGGAGCGACATGGACATGGGAGAAGCGGGAGATAGGAAGAGCGATGTGCCTATGGACATGGCGATGGAGATGACAACAGCAGCGACACCCACCGCCATAGGCGCAACCATATTTGAGCCGATGGAGAGAAATGAGCACGGAAAGCAGAGTAGGAAGAGCGAGGCCCTGGTGACCACCTTGGCCCCCAGCGATTGGAGAAGCCGCATGGAGAGAATAATGCGACAGCAGGCGCAGGAGCTAACGTAGCTGCACCGAACTGTTGCTCACCTAACAAATCTGCTGCAAGGGCAAGCAGCCCGCGAAGAGGCACAGCGGTTGGGAATGAGGACGTGGATGCAAGATACAGAGCGGAAGTGGGATGCCCGCCACGAGGAGGAAAAGATGTGAGGGGCAGGCATTACAAATATGATCGCTAAGGTTATGAAAGGAGTAGCACCAGGCCAGGGAGTGAGAGAGAAAGAAAGAGATGAGACTGTGGGGATGGACGGCGTGGGGCTAGAGGCCTCGCAACATGCCGACACAACGCAGCAAGGAGCACCAGAGAAGCGCCAACAGCTGCAGCAGCAACTGAAGCCCAGACTGCCGCTCAAATCGCAGCCGAAATCAAAGCACAAACCCAAGCCAAAGTCAGCACCCACACCTGTGAGACAGTGCAAGACAGTCACACCCCGAACCCAGAGTCAGAGGGCACTCATCGGCCCAGGCGGGCTGAGTATCGCAGAGAGGTGCCTGATATTAAAGAGAGGGAAGAATGTACCGCTCCCGGGCCCAGCTCCGACTTCCGGCTCGAGTATGGCAAATTGACGGCTGATTTTGAGGAGGGACGAAAGCATCCCCCACCCCGAAAGATGGATGAGAAAATCACATCAGCTGTCACGGCGCAGATAGGTACAAGAATACTTAGGGATAATGGAGGAAGATTCCTGGTGGTGTCGGAGGAATTGTGTTACGGAAGGACGGAGACGTGGGAAGACGCGGAGGAAGCGGTAAGAAGGTGGCGGTATAATTTAGTAAGATAAAGAAGTGGTCTG